>Ga0163148_10000238_pt1 | contig 73832 bp, 65 predicted proteins | sample OliLakLV19MP7P2_FD_148606 | JGI IMG/M metagenome (GOLD analysis project Ga0163148, IMG submission 148606) | Freshwater microbial mat bacterial communities from Lake Vanda, McMurdo Dry Valleys, Antarctica- Oligotrophic Lake LV.19.MP7.P2 | ecosystem: Environmental > Aquatic > Freshwater > Lake >... | reverse complement strand
CAATTTTACTCGGAATTATTCTTCTTAGCAGTACGATTTCTAATAATGCATTTGCTGAAAGTGGCATCTCATTGGGCGATCCAGAGGCCGCGGCCTTTGCGGCTGGTTATGCAGCAGCTTCTGATGATATCGCAATGGCTGACCCAGATTGTACAAAAAAGGTCAATGCAGATGGTAACGATGGCTGCGGTCCCTTACATACCTGCGCATTATGTAGTTCAGCACCAATTTTCGGACCACTAAAAGATTGTAAGGCCGCAATTGCCGATTGCAGAGCTGCTCTCGATGCGAAGTGTGCAGCGTCAAGCTGCAAGGCCGTACCCGATAACAGCTTTAGTGCCGGTAAGTGCAAGACTGATGGTAATGCCGGAAGCCAAAAATGCACAGTAAAGTGCAATGGCAAGTGTGGTGGCAAATCCACAAGTGGTAGCGCAGAGTTTGATATGATTCTTGAGTCATTATCAACGGCAGACCTCGAATAGTCTGATTGAATAGAGCATCACAAAGGCTGTCTATCGCAATTATCAAAAGTCGGTGCCAATATAATTGGCAAGCCTTTTGAATTTAATTGCTATAGGTTGTTGTTTTGATTCGCTATCGCGAATCTATAGCGATTTGCGAAAGAGATTTTTTCGCTCGGGACTTTTGCAAATCGCTATATAGTTTTCAATTTATCTTATTGAGCATTATCCCACGCGACAGTCCGTGGGAGCTCAAGAGACACCCTGATTCCCTTACCGATTTTCCTTTCAATCCGAAAGACTCCTCTATATCTCGCAGTAAAGAGCTTAGTAGCTTGGTAATAAAAAGTCCGAGCCCCATACCACGCCGCGAAGCACCCTCTGGACACCTAGATTCTAGGACCGCTAACTCTTTAGAATCAGGCGATTTCGGAGGTTCCTAAAAGTGGCTGTCCAGAAGAGTGCCAGTTCGATGTGCGTCACAAATGAGTCCACCGAAAGTGGGCTCCGGGTGATACTCCTCGGTATGACACCAGGGCGTTAGCGTAAAACTTCCAACCCATTGGTATGCTTTAGGGAAAAGAATTTACCAGTAGAGTAACCTGGAGAGAGGCGCTTTGGCCTCTCCCCAGGTTACTCTACTGTGCTCAGTGGTGAAAATAATTCTTACGCCCTAGTATGCCACACCAAAACTTGATTAGCGCATAACTTTTGATAGAGTTCAGCCGTCGCGGAACGCAAACTTTGTAGAATCTAAGAATTAGAAATTAACAATGACAACCTCCCTTGGCCCAACACCTTCAGCTGTTCAATCACTTCTTGCTCCGGTAGGCAACACCGATCTAGCGCGTGTCTCACATTCTTTTCCGATAGTTCCGAGTGATATTGCACAGCTCGGCCTAAAGATGCTTGCGCAGCTGTTCAGTGAGGAAAAAGCTGCCAAGGGCCACCTCTCCGCACCAGCCCATGCCGTATATTTGCGCCTACTTGCAAGTGCTGGTAGTGGCGGATTTCCGTATCAACCTGCATATATTTCTCCAGAATTGATTAGCAGCTTTCAAGTGCCATTGCCGATTGCAGCGGATCAACCATCTACTCAAAAAGTAGAGTCGCCGGTAATTAGCCTCGGAGATTCCTCCCGTTCATCACGGGACCTGCCCAGACGTCGCGAGGTTGAAAGGGTAATTATTGGCGTACCGAATGAGTTTACTAATCGGACCCCACCATACCAGGCGTTAGAGCTGATCTGTTTAATCCTGCTTCATATTTCCGAGAGAAATGAGGAAGATCGCGCTAAGTTTAAGATCACTACCGCCGAGCGCCGCGTTGTAGAGGCAACGAGCGCCCTTGATCGGGCCTGTGCAGTCATCGCAACCTATCCGGAGCTAGTCGCAGTTCCGGGAGCACTAGCACTTCTGCAGCTTTCTTTTGGTGGTGACGGCCCAAGTCCCGGCCAGCTCGCTTGGCTAATCGCAACGGGTCTGCAGGAGCGCCAGCGGCTGAGTGAGATGCAGTATGGGGTTAGTTTGAACTAGATTAGGGGTGCGTTACCCCTGAATTTTCTAGATCAATAGTGCCCCTTAATTCCGTGCAACGAAGACCGCCTAAAGGACATCTAATATCCAGCAATGGGTGTGCATACTGCCCCCGTGAATTGCTGAAATTGGTAGAATCTTAAAGGGGTTATGGCTAAGGTTGATCGTCACACTGAGATATTTGAGGCATTTGAGGAGTATGCGCCGTTAGACTCAGCGCTCTCTGAGCGTAATTTAATGCGAGCAATGATATTGGGTGCTCTGGCCGACCTTAATAAGCAGGGTGACGTCGGTCGCAAAGCCCGTGAGTTTTTCCTAAACGCGGATCCGGATTATCTATTTTCGTTTCAATCAATCTGCAATTTTCTAGAGATCGATCCGCGCAGCATTATGGTGGTAACCGGTCTGGCGCGCACTGAAGGCGCGCAGACAATGGTTTCGCGTGCTGCAGCGCAGCGCGCGAATGTGAATGCAAAAGCGAGGGCGGGACAGCGCGAGCGAACGGCGAAGTAGAATGAGCCTGATCGCTTTTCTCTATCAACTCCGCTCCGCCACCGCCACAACAGGACTTTGCGACTTACCGCCCCAGCTCACGAACGTTTCCGCTAGGCGCGCTTCAAATTCGGCGTCGGTTAGTCCGAATGCGTTTTGAAAGCTCTTGCCGCGATCCTTGCCGTTGCGTAGATCTTTAAAATACTCGCCGATTGCCGAGAACCCGGCGCCACTAATTAGGGCCTTTGCGGCGTAGAAGGATTGGGCGTAGGCGGCGGCTACGATATTGGTATCAAGTTTGGTAAAACCGCCCTGTAGCAGCCTGAAACCGACCGGCGAGTTATTTTGTAGAAATTGATAGAGCGCCGGTTTCAAGGCCGGATTTTCAATTCCTTCGGCCCACTGTGAAAGTCCCTCGTCGATCCAACCGGGAGCTTTACCACCAGAGAGGGCATGAATTACAGCGTGGCAGTATTCATGCTTTAATGAGCGTTCAAGATTCTCGGTATCGATCACCTGAGTTAACGAAAGTGGCAATATAATTTGACCACGGTAGAACATGGCGTTTGTCCATGTCGGGGCACCGGTCGCTAAATAGAACGCATCTTCGTCCATTAGTCGCACGGCGGTTTTAAAGGCGGGGATCGGTCCGAAAAGTGTGCTGTAGTTCTTATGTTCGAGGGTCAGGGTCTTCGATAATCTCTCGGCTAAGGAGCGCCACCGTTCGGGAGTGATCAGGGTAAGTTGGCTGCCGCCGTCAAGTGTTAGCGGTGCGAGTTCAAGCTTTCTAAGTGTACCGGAGCCATCTAAGGTTAAACGCGCGCGATCGGTGTTCTGTGAGCTAGGTAATCTGCCCTTTGAAGTATCTGTTGGGTGACCGTATGCCGGGCTACTGCAATGTAGAATAATGGCTAAGAAGAACGCTCCAGTCCAAAACTCCCAGATCTGTCGCTTATCCCTCACAACTTCCCCCACCACAAAGGAACTGAAGTAGTGCAGATCGAGGATGAGGAAATGGCTTTACTACCTACCCACCACTGCACAATACTAGGCTCCGTCAGCGCCCAGGTTTAATCTTGGGCGCCTAGGGTATTAGGTCGTCTCTAATTGAAAAAAACATGAGGATATCGGTAGATGAATTCTAATCCAGCTTCACAGTCAGATGCGCAGAATGTTCCAGTAACCCCGCGTGTTAAGGAGATTTTATCCTGGTATCGCACGGAGAATACTGGGGTCCTGACAAACCTATGTCGGTTGATGATGCACGGGACCCTCGCCGGTACGGGCAAGATGGTGATCCTGCCTGTCGATCAGGGGTTTGAGCACGGTCCGGCACGCAGTTTTGCACCGAATCCTGCTGGCTATGACCCGGCCTACCATTTCGAATTAGCACTAGAGTCCGGATGTAGTGGTTACGCAGCACCCTACGGTCAGCTAGCATGTGTGGCTTCGGATTACATTGGGCGTATACCACTGATCGTTAAGGTCAATAATAGTGATGTGCTCTTCAGTAACAACGCCCCGATCTCGGCCGTAACCTGTTCAGTACGCGACGCGCTTCAGATGGGGGCAACAGCGATCGGGTTTACGATTTATCCGGGTTCGAATCATCGCAAGGAGATGTACGAGGAGATTCGCGAGATGAGCTCTGAGGCACGCTCCTACGGACTACCTGTCATTATCTGGTCATATGCCCGTGGTGAACAGCTCTCAAAGGCCGGGGAAACCGCCGTTGATGTTATCGCCTACAGCGCGCATATCGCGTGTCAGCTTGGGGCGCATATCGTGAAGGTTAAGCCACCAACAGAGGTGATTGAACAGGCCGAGGCCAAGAAGGCTTATGAGAAGTCTGGAATTCCTGTCGCAACCCTGACGGAACGAACCCGCCATGTTGTTCAGAGCTGCTTTAATGGTCGACGAATCGTGATCTTCTCAGGCGGTGAGGCGAAGAGTGATTCTGAGATCATCGCCCAGGTGCGCGAATTGGCAGCTGGCGGTGCTTTTGGTAGTATCATGGGCCGCAACTCGTTTCAACGCCCGCGTGAGCAGGGGGTGAAATTGCTTCGGGATGTGATGGCGGTTTTTAGAGGGTAACGGTTAAACTAGATCTTACTATTCCAAACTTGGTCTGACAGATGATGGTTTAAAATGCGAATTTCATCTTCACCACGAAGGGGCTCCCTTCGTGGTCTTAGTGGACTTCGTGGTGAGAAAAGGATGAACTGTCAGTTCGCATTACAAATATTGCACTGAATCTATTTTAGGGACCGTTCTGTCCTTATTTTTTCTGCCCTTCTTTTAGTGGTTACGGCTGATGTTCATAAGCGAAGCCACAGTTGATGCTATTCGTGATCGCGCACAGATCCTCGAGATTGTGGGCGAGGTCGTGGCATTGCAACGCCGGGGAACATCACACGTTGGTCTGTGTCCCTTTCACGCTGAACGTAGCCCCTCGTTTTACGTTCGTGATCAGCGCTACCACTGCTTTGGATGTGGTGCGAACGGAGATTCAATCACATTCACAATGGCCCACCGCGGACTAACCTTTCCCGAGGCCATGGAGCAGCTTGCAGCGCGTTATCAGATTCCGATCGTCGAGGCCAACGGTCGCCAGGAAGGAGCTAACAGTGGGGGAGTTACCCCCGCTGTACTTTATAAGATTAATCAGGTTGCGCTTGAGTTTTTTAGCGCTCAGCTTCTTGAAGCTCCTGAATCTGTTCGCGAGTACATCGCTAGCCGTGGGCTGACAGCTGAAGCTATCTCTTACTACGGGATCGGTTTTGCGCCCCTTGCAAGGGGTGGGCAGAGCTCATTGTTGGAGCGCCTTAAACGTAAGGGAGTGAAGGAAGATATCCTGATCGCCAGCGGCCTTGTACGTCGAGGATCGCGCGGTGAACTCTACGAGGTTTTTCGTGGACGATTAATGTTTCCGGTGTGGATCGATCCACAGCGTGTCGCCGGATTTGGTGGGCGCACTATTCCTGGGCTTGATCCCAACGAGGGCGCGCAGAAGTCCGCCAAGTATTTAAATTCACCGGAAACGCCGGTCTATCAGAAGAGCAAGATCCTCTTCGGCGTACCTCAAGCGATCGATGCGATCCGCAAACTTGGTGTTGCCTATCTTGTCGAGGGCTATCTGGATGTCGTAGGACTTTCTCAGGTCGGAGTGCAGAATATCGTTGCAACCTGTGGCACTGCGTTGACAGAACGCCACGTAAAAAGGCTAACGAATCTCGCCAAGCGGGTTGTGGTACTATTTGATGGCGATAAAGCTGGCCGCGCTGCCGCAGCAAAGAGCTTCGCGGTGTTTATTAATAGCGGAATCGATGCGCATGCGGTCTTTATTCCGGATAATCAGGACCCCGATGACATCGCTCGAAAATATGGTCCGAAATGTCAGGAGTTTTTAGATCAGCTTCCGCGCATCAATCTATTGGATGTTTATGTTGGTAGCCTAATTGAGAAGTACTCCGAGGGGGCTACCGGCACCGAGGGCGCAGCCGGTAATGGAATAAATTCACTAGGCGCCGCACTAAAGGGCAGGCTTTGTCAGGAGCTAGTGCAGACCCTGGTGAGGGTAAGCAATACAATCGAACGGGGTGCGATGCTTGAGCGCGCCGCGATGCTTCTGCGGGTTGGGCCTCAAGAGCTTCGCAATTTCTCGGAACAGGCCGGACTAACCCAGTCAACCCAAGCGCCAATCCAAGAGGTCCAGGATCCTGAGCTCGAATCGTCAACCAACGGTTCAACTATTCGTAGCATTGACCAGCTACCCAGAATTGACCGTGATATTCTTGCCGCTGTTATGGCTCGCAAGGATGAGTTATGCGAGGCCTTCCTGCGCCAGCCTGAGCTTTGTCAGTCGGTGCTGCCTGAGACCCGGCGGTTCGCCACAGAGCTGTTTGAGCTGGTGAAACGATCACGGGCCGACCTCGGGACAACTGAGTATAAGGGGCAGGTTAAGGCCCTTTTAAGGAGCTTTGGCCCCTCCTGGGAGCGCCATTGGCGCAACGCCTACGAGATGCTGAAGGATCCCGCAGTAAGTTTCGAGCGTAGCCTGGTGGATTGTTCGCGGGCCGTTCGAAGGGATAATTTTCATAAATTAGTAGAGAAACTCGAGCTTGAGCTTGGTGACGTTGCGGCAGCCGACCCGCGCCGCTCGGAGCTATTATTAGAGAAGGTCGCGATAACTAAACAGCTTAAGGGGCTTGTTGGGTAACCCGTAAGCGTTTACGGGGGCTGCAAGAATCATCGCAAACTAATCAATTGGGTGCATTTTTATCCGCTGGAAGCGGCCCCCGGGGGGACAACAAGTAACCGTTCACAAAAAATGCCCCGTTTAGGGGCAACAAGAAAGGGAAACAGGTCTTGAAATGCAAAACAACGAAAATAATTAACCAAATTCCTGCAAATTTACCACCCCTCGTGAACGGTTACGGTAACCGGGACATCGCCTGGCCCGATGTAACCCTCATGGGCAGCCGGATTTTAGGCACTAAGACAAGGAGTCTACTGCCGCCACTGGCGTAAGCTCCCTGATCTAGTTACACTCGGCCCGGTTTTTCCTCCGAAGGCAGAGGCAGTATTTTTTTGAGCCGGCATTTTTTGCGCCGGGATTTTTTCAGAGAGTGTTCGTGGTTTCAAAGAAAATTGTAAAGCGTTCAATTCGTAAGCGTCCAGTCGCCAAGCGTGTCGCCCAGAGTGCGCGCATGGAGAAGAAGAAAGGTAGTCAAGGTCGATCGGATAGTAGTGCGGGTAAAGAGAATGCAGGTAAGAATAAATTGGCGAAGCAGTCTATGAAGTCTGGCGCCGAGAATAGATCTGGTGCCAAAGTCAGATCTGGAAAACCCGAAGTAACTAAACAGATTCACCATAAATCTGACCATAAACCTAGTTCGCACAGGTCGGTCCCGGACGTTAGTATGACAAGTGGAGCAGCCATTAAAGGCCCCGGCAAACCCGGCGCGCGTCCTGTACTTGTTAAATCGGCAGCACAGCCTGACCCAACGTTTCTGATTTCGAAAAAAGCTGGACGCGGGGCAAAGCCCGCGATTGATGGCGAACTCACCGCCGTGATCGGCGTCCCAATCGGCGGAGCACTGCTGGATGACGAAGCGCTCGATATTGATCTGACTGCCGATGAACCACTTGTAGTCGTCGTTGATGACGATGAGCCGAAGACCGGCGATCGCGAGGGCGAGATTGCGCGCCTGTTGGAGATCGGTAAGGAGAAGGGTTTCTTAACGATGGAGGACCTGGCCGAGGTTCTAACCGGGGAAGCTCTCAATGAAGAGCAGATGGAAGAGATGGTGGCGATGTTTGGCGAGCACGATATCGATATCGTTGAGGCAGCCCCAAAGCCACGCGAAGAGCCCGATCCAGCGATCGTAGAGCCGCGCGTAGAAGAGGTTGTTGATGCCGATTCCCTCGGAAAGAGCACCGACCCAGTTCGCATGTACCTGCGTGAGATGGGCAATGTTTCGCTCCTTACCCGCGAAGGCGAAGTTGAGATCGCCAAGAGAATTGAGTCTGGCGAGATCGTTGTTCGCGATCAGGTACTACGTCAGCCGTTGTCGCTGAAGTTTGTAGTGGACCTCTTTGATGGAGTGAAAGAGGGTCGTGTTCGACTGCGCGATCTTTTTGAGGAAGAGGAAGTAAATCCCGAGGAGGAGGAGGAAGAGGAGGAGAAGGAGCAACCAGCTCGCGATCCAGACTCTGAAGATGGTGCCGTAGAGGCCGAACCGGCTCCGCAAGTTGACCAGGAAGAGGAGGAGCAGAAGAAGGGATTTTTAAAGCGCGCTCCGAGCTTTCGTAAAGCACTTCGTGACACCGAAGGGCTATTTCATTCTCTAATTGATGCCCGTATCCACCGCAAGCGAAACCTACCCGACATCGAGCGTAAATATCGTAAAGTGCTGGACCGCAACGTCGTGCGGATCACTGAACTGAATCTAAACATGAAGCAGTTCATCAAGATGGGTCAGAATCTCGTTTTGACATATGACGAGGTGCGCGCGGCATCGAGTCGCCTGGAGGAGATAACCCGCAAGATGAAGCGCCCTACGCAGGAGCTTCTCGATGCCGTCGCTGAATTGGTTGCCGACAATCAGCTAGAGTTCAAGCGCGTTTGCCGTCGCTTCCATCTAAAGGCACCTGAAGCTCGTGAACTTGGCGAGCGACTTGACCTAATCTCGCGTACCTTTGCTCAGGTCGAGAAGAGCACCTTAATGGCACGGACTGAGTTTGAGACATCGGTTCGATTATTTAAGGATGGCGAGGTAAAGGCGGCCGGAGCCAAGCGTGAATTGGTCGAGGCGAATCTGCGTTTAGTTGTATCAATCGCAAAGAAGTACACCAACCGTGGCTTGCAGTTCCTGGATCTGATCCAGGAGGGTAATATCGGATTGATGAAGGCCGTTGATAAGTTCGAGTACCAACGCGGCTATAAGTTCTCTACCTACGCAACGTGGTGGATCCGTCAAGCGATCACCAGAGCTATTGCCGATCAGGCGCGGATTATTCGTATCCCCGTGCATATGATCGAGACGATCAACAAGTTAGTTCGTACTTCACGCCAATTGGTGCAGGAGCTGGGACGCGAACCGCAACCCGAAGAGATCGCCGAAAAGATGGAGATCCCGGTTGATAAGGTGCGTAAGGTCCTGAAGATCGCCAAGGAACCGATCTCACTTGAGACCCCGATCGGTGAGGAGGAGGACTCGCACCTCGGTGACTTTATCGAGGATAAGCGCGTCGTATCGCCCGCCAATGCAGTTGTGAATATGAATCTCCAGGAGCAGACCCGTAAGGTGCTCTCATCACTTACTCCGCGCGAGGAGAAGGTACTCAGGATGCGTTTTGGAATCGGTGAACGCAGCGATCATACCCTAGAGGAGGTTGGTCAGAACTTTGACGTTACCCGAGAACGTATCCGACAGATTGAGGCCAAGGCGTTGCGTAAACTGCGCCATCCGAGTCGGAGTAAAAAACTCAAGGGATTGATCGAGAAGGTATAGATGCCGGCTCATGCCAACTACCTTGGGTCGTCTGAGCCGCAGGGAGCAGAGTTGCAGGGAACAGTGCCGCAGGGAACAGTGCCGCAGGGAACAGTGCCGCAGGGAACAGTGCCGCAGGGAACAGTGCCGCCGATAACAGAGTCGCCGGGCCATATTGATCCAATTCTGAAGGTTACGCGGAGGTTAGCGCTGTTTATTTCGATCCTGTTGATCTCAGGATTTAGTTTTTACTTCTATCAGTTCGGCATTCCGGTAGTTCCGATAATTGGAGCTATCCTGATGATCCTGACCAATTATGTTCTGTATCGTCGTGCCCCGCAGCACTACCGATCCGGTGTGAGATTAATCGCTTTTTTCTCTGCGCTTTTTCTAATATCACTAGTCTTTAGCTTTATGAGCGGTGACGTTCGAGGGTATGAGAGTACCCTAAAGGCACCACTTGGATTCGCACTCGGACTTATACTGCTTAATTCAATCCTTCGATTGTATGGCAATCGAATTTTTAGAGATGATCTTCTAGCCGCTTTTAATGGCGTATTTATTCTGCATGTCATCGCACTACTAGTGCAAGTAGCCTACTTTCTTGGCACCGGTGAGTTCCTTGATTATATTGAGCCGATCACCGGTGAGGTCTCGCGGCATGCTTATGCCACATTCCTAAGCTCCCCCCGATTCACCGGACTATTCATTGAACCAGCGGTCTGTGCATCGTTTATGTTTATGGGGCTCTCGAGTCGTTTTGTCTCGGGGCAGTTTAGGCCAACGCGACTCGACGTGCTTATGCTCCTTGCGATTCTGATGACCTTTTCGATCTCGGGATTATTTCTGCTAGGAGGCATATTGTTTGCCGCAACTCGCACCTCTGGCGGACGGATCCGCCTATTCTCTTCATTTGTCGTAGTGCTGATTATGTTCACCTATCTCTTTAGCGTTGATGAGGCCAAGGAGTACTACTCCGCGCGTGGCAGTGCGCCACTTGAGGATTCCTCGGGATATGAGCGCTTGGTTTCAGGACTTCCCGTATGGTTGGAGGGAACTTCCTCTCAACTGCTGATCGGCTATGGAATCGGAAGTGAACAGGAGGTTCTTGAATCGGGCGGAAATGCTGGTGGTAACGGCCTGATGTACCTGTTGGTATATTTTGGAGTATTAGGCGCAGTAGCGATCCTAGGATTCTTTATGCTAGTTCTGCGTTCCACAGCCTCACCGATTATCTCATATCTATTTCTTGCCCAGTTAACGATCGGTGCGCCGCTATACACACTCGCTCTGTGGTGGCTCTGGTTGGGTGGAATTGCGGTTACACATAGGGGGGTATTTAGAAGTTCAAGATATTGATGAATCATGGGAACCCTATCATCCAGGGCTCTACACTCCCGGGTCTACTGTTAATGGTGATTCCCAGGCACACTTAACCTTGATTTAATTCCTTCGCTACTTACTAGTCTACTATTCAGCCCACTTCACTGTGCGTTCATACCTATCTGGCCTTCTAACTAATTACCTGAATCTGCTAGTGCGGATGTTGGCTGGCGTTATCGTAGTCCCGCTCTTGTTGCATAGCGTCGGTAAGGAATTAGCTGGAATCTACTTTTTGTTGATGTCGATCTCGAACTTCGTAAGTATCGGTATAGCATGGCTAAGCCATGCTGGAACGAAGCTGCTTGCCGATGCGGCCGTTAAGTCCGATCAACTTGAACCTCGCGTGGTGCACCAGATGGTCCTCCAGGGATTTCTGGGATACTCGCTGGTAGTTGCATTGATCCTCGTTATAGGCGCTCTAAGCGGAGGGTACCTTTGGGGTACAACCTTGACGGTGGCCGATTTAGGTGAGGCACGTTGGGCGGTTGTGTTAGTTGCCTGTTTTATTCTTGTCACGTTTATAAACTGTGCCAATGTCGCGCTATTGAACGCCACCTTTAGGCAGCACTCTGCAAATATCGCGGCGATTGCTTCTCAGCTCCTCTTTCTCGGATCGGTTTTTTTCGGTTTAAGATATCTGCCGCGAATAGATGTAGCGATGGGCGCACAGGTTCTCGGGGCACTTGTTCCGATGTTGGGACTGAGTATATGGCTATATAGAAGGGGTGAGATTCTCAGACCAACCCTGCGGATCTCAGATCGAGCGCTCTTTCGGCGCTTAGTTGTTTCTTTTGGTGGTCGTTATTTTGTATATGGTATCGGCGAATTCCTACTGATGTATCTGGACCTTTTCCTGATCGCCTACCTGTTAGGGCCAACGGCGGTTGCTGCATATGTTGCAGTAGTCAAGCTTCCCGAATTTGCGGCGATGTTGTTAGGCCGGATCTCCGAGATAACCATTCCGTATTTGGCGCGGATAGATGCCGCTGGCGACCTGCCGCGACTACGTGAGGGTTACCTAACTATGGGACGATTCCAGAACCTTCTCGGAATTATAGCCGGGATCACCTTTGCATTTCTTGGTCAAGATATCGTTAGGCTCTGGATCGGAAACGAGCTCGCCCCAACCCAATCATGGCTCTACATATTGGCAGGTGCTGCACTAACGATACGCTTAAGCTATCGCCATGATCTGGTGCTGTTTTATGCAATGGGACGGGTGGGGCAGCTGGTTGTGCCGAACTTAATTGAGTTAGGACTGCGTTGCGTAGCTGTGATCCTGTTAGCTTCGAGTTATGGTATCGGCGCGGCGCTTCTAAGCTACTGTGTAGTGAGTGGGGGATTGATGATCTGGTGGTATCATGCGCGAGCTCTAAGGACCCTTGACCTTGACTGGCGAACCTATGGGCAGCGGGTCGGTGTTCCGACGCTTGCTGTCGGGTTTGTACTATTGATCTGCGGTTTTCTGGTTGTGAATCCAAACCTACTTTCGATTGCTAATGGAGCTAGTTCGATCTCATCGATTGCAATTAACGGGGTTTTCTTGTTAGCAGTGGCACTGATTACCGTTTTAGTAATTGAACACTGGCAACGCTCAAGTACGCTTAGCGATCTGCGGGCATTGGTTCGGGGGGCGTAGGCGAAAAGTGTAAGCGAACTTGATTCTGCGTTATAGCCGTTTGCAAATCGCTATAGATCTGCGGAAGACGAAAATGCCCCCTTGCTGTTCGTGACAGCAATACCGAGAGCAACCCCAAGGTCAGGTATAAAGGCAGTAACTCTCCAGACTATACTAATGATCATGTAACCGTTCACAAAGAATGCCCCGTTTATAGCGGTTTGCAAAAATAGGCACCTAGAATGAGCGATCAAGCTGCCATTTTTTCGAACGGCGCTTAGTGACTTATAACCTAATGTTGAGTGGGTACGGCTGTTATCGTAATACGCTTTGATTTAGTTAAAGATCTGAGTCATAGCATCATTCCTATTATTTTATGTTCTGCTCAGCACGGATTTCCAGCGCTCACGGAAGTCTCTCTGGAGGAAGTCTGCCGCCTCCCAACCCCACGGTTGAGGAATACTAGTTTTCAATCCTACCCTGACGTCAGTAACTCTTATTTTATAAACGATCACTGATGAAACTAACAGCAGAGCCGCGAGCCGAGATGGACCGTCACCTTGAGACGAAGGCGTGCGATTGGCAGGACGGATACTGAAATTAATCTCTAGAGCAATTGAAACTGAGCACTAATTATTGAGTAAAAGTAAAAAAGGACTCGCCAAAATAAACTATACTTGACGAGTCCTTTAAAGATTCTTAAATGAAACTAATGCACTCGGACTGCGCCAGCGTTTTTAAATACGTCCGTCACAATATCCGCTTGATCACTATCAATGGAGTGAGCCGCAACAATGATGCTCTCACGATTTTCTCCACCCCAACTTTCCACGATTTTCTCCACCCCAACTTTCTCGAAAATTCAAATTTCCATCGCCATACGACACGGATCTATAGATCAAAAGATCATCAACGAATGCAAGGTGATATGTCACGAAGCAGCATGGCAAACTTCGCAAAGTTGAACTTCGCAAAGTTGGGGTAGAGAAAATCGTGTGGGCAACTCTCAACGGGACTTCCGGCAAAGCCGGACTAGCTGCCTTTCTGGCGAATTTCTCCCCTAAGGTAACGGTTACAACGCGTGGAACCGAGAGTAGGGGAGCTTTTACTGCGAAAACTCAGCGATCCAAGATCGGTTTCAGTTGGAGATCAGTGGAGTAGCGATAGCTAACCCGCCGGCACCGCCTCCTCCTGCGTCTCCATCGCCAATCCAGTATCAGCACTAGTCTCGGCCGATGTGACCCCGCCAGCTAATTTAATTTTAAGTTTCAGATCTGTCGCCGAATCAGCATTTTCTAGCGCATCCTGCAATCCTATGCGCCCGGACATGTATAAACTTAACAGCGCCTGATCAAAGGTCTGCATCCCTTCATTAGTTCCCTGATCCATCGCTTCCTTGATCGTGTCGACCTCAGCCCCCTTAATTAGGTCCTTCACACGTGCGGTTCCGAGGAGGATCTCAATCGCTGCGGCTCTAGCACCCGCCTTGGTCTTAACCAATCGCTGACTAATAATCGCTTTGAGATTTAGACTGAGCTGTAGATAGATCTGGCGGTGTCGCTCTGGGGGAAAGAAATTAATAACCCGCTCCATCGCTTGATTGGCCGAGTTCGAGTGTAGGATTGCTAGGCAGAGGTGTCCGGTCTCAGCAAAATTAATTGCGTGCTCCATAGTCTCTTCATCGCGAATCTCGCCGATCAGAATAACGGTAGGGGCCTGACGCAGGGTATTCTTCAGTGCAGTCTTAAATGAATCGGTGTCAACGCCGACTTCGCGTTGCGAGACGACACATTTTCGATGTTCATGTATAAACTCAACTGGATCTTCAATGGTGATAATATGTCCAGCTTCGTTCTCGTTACGGTGATTGATCATCGCTGCCAAGGTGGTTGATTTCCCAGACCCGGTTGCACCAACTACCAACACTAAGCCACGTTTGGCCATTGAGACATCGCGCAGGATAGGGGGAAGCTTTAGGTCGTCAAGGGTCTTGATAATCGTTTCGATCTTACGCACTACGGCTGCGAGATTTGCTTTTTGCCTATAGAAATTGAAGCGGAATCGACCGTGCTCTGGATCTACGAACGCTAGATTAAGTTCACTCTTGGCCTGCAGTTCGTTCCATTGGCTATCGCTCAATACTGCGCGTGCTAAGCCGTCGATCATCTCTGGAGTGAGGGGGATCTTACCCGCAGGTCGAACTGTGCCCTGAATCTTAAAACTCGGGGCGCGATCTACGGTTAAGTAAAGATCCGATGCGTCGTTCTGCTTCATGAAGGCCAAAAGCTGTGAGATTGTATACATGGCTCTATTTTGAATGAGTTAGGATAGAATTAACGGCTAGATGGGTATCGGAAAGAGGGGATTGAAACTAAATAGAGAGAATAAGTAGTAGGTAATCGGTGATCTGCTTAAGTTTGCTAGGGTCCAACACGATAAATATAGAAGAAGCGAAACCCTCTATGGCGGACCTCCAAAGTAAAACCTATTACGACCTACTGGGACTCCAGCGTGAGGCCTCGATCGCTGAGATTAAGGCTGCATATAAAGAGATCGCGCGGATCTTTCACCCGGACTCGCATTTCTATGATGATCTTTTGAAGGACGCCGGCATCACGTCCGACAACAATGCGCTTGAACAGGAGACTTTCAAGCAGATTACAGCGGCTTATAACACCTTAGTTAATGAAGAGCTGCGGCGTAGTTATGATCAGATGCTGCCCAAAGGTTTACGTGATTGGGATGATCAATCTGGTGATAGGCTTAAACTTAAACGAAGAACGCCGTTTGGTACGCCTCCGGGTGGCGGCGCTGGGAATGGCGGCAGTGCTGATGCAGCCCAGTCTAGTGCGTATGCCTTTGGAGTGTTCGGAGTGAACGGAGATAATCCGCGTTCGGCCTTCGATGAGGCGGTTAATCTGCGTCCAATGTCTGAGGTTATGAAGCAGCCCAGACGGGGAGTGATAGGCGCTATTTGGGGATGGTTGCGGGGCGAGTAGGGGTAGAAATTCTTAAAGGTTAACTTCAAAATTAGCGCTATACTCAGCACATGAAGCAGCAAGTACCCGTGGGGGATCAGTTTGGAGTGGGAGAGCGCCCTACCGCGGCGGACCAAATTTTCAGAGTACCTACAGTATCAAGTTCGCTTGAAGGAAGTTCACCACTTGCAGAAACAAGCTTTAATGGCCCAGATCGCCAGGCATATATTGGCATACGTGAATCGCTACGGGATCTGGTGCAGCCATTGCGACCGGATCCGGGCGCATTAGTTACTGATCTAAGGGTCGTCTCTGAATTGCTGCCGGACCTGTTAGCGCAGCTCGAATCGCAACGTGCATCAGCGCATGATTCACGCGATTTTTCGAGTGAATATCTTGCGAATACATTATTGGTTCAGTTCGCAAAGTTTGGCCGTGAGCTTGAGCCCACGATCAATGCGATTGAGCGCGAGCGCGACGTCTCAGTAGTGCCGATGGAGCCCGAGTTTTGGACTGCCGCGCGCCAGGTGATCGAAGCCAATAGCGATAGCGCCGCAAGCCAGATTCCGGTCAGCCAGATACTTGAAAGGCTCGAGCAAGCCGCCGAGTATTGCGCCACTATAAAATCCCCCCTTGCGTTAGTTCATCAGAACTAGAAAACTCGGGATCTAAGACAGCCCACCTGGCTGTCATAGATCCCGATTCCGCCGAAGCCCAAACGGTTACGTCAAGCATTGCCGAACCAGCAAGGCGAAGGCGGATGCGAACTGGCAACCAGAACAAACCCTGCTACTACGAACCCTGCTACTACGAACCCTGCTACTACGAACCCTGCTACTACAAACCCAGCTACTACAAACCCAGCTACTACAAACCCAGCGCCTCTGATATTTAGATAGATTCATGGCAGATCAAGATCACCCAGTTATAATCTCCCGTTCCGCCGGTCGCTCAGAAAAGCAAGATTCAGCACGTGCGGCAGCTAACCCGCACCTCTGGGTTCGGCTAACAGCTTTTTTGGCCCTAAAGGCGCCAAATACTCAAGACACCTATAGATCTGTTATTAATGAATGGTGCAGCTTCCTGGGTTGTCTGCCAGAGCCCGGCAACGCGAGGTCATTTGCAAAGGCCGCTGAGTTGATGGTTCAAGCTAACGATCTGCACGCCGTAGCGTACCGTGAATGGTTGGCAAAACGTCCAGGAGAGGTTCCGCGAAGCATACGTAATGATGCAAGGCTTGACAGGCCGCAACCGGAGAATAAGAAAAGGGGTGCCCTACGGATAGAGCGTGTGTATCAGAGTCGCAAGAAAGACGGCCTGGAATCCACCCTATCGAATGCAACGATCGCTAAGAAGTTTGCAGCACTGCGGCGGATCTATCGGATGTTCATCGGATGTGATCTAGGCGTAACTCAGAACCCCTTCGACACAGACCGAGTGCCGGCGCCACCCAAGGATGCCGGACGAAAACGTCCGACTGAGATGATCGATTTTTCTTTAGTTAATCTGGTCATCGACCAGCCCGAACGTGATTCGCCAAAAGGTTGTCGAGATCGAGCGATCTTAGCAGCACTCTTTGGCGGAGCCCTAAGACGCAGCGAGGCTGCAAACCTGAGAGTTGGCGATGTACGTAGAACACCGCAGGGAACCTGCTATCTTTACCTGCGTTCAACTAAAGCAAAGCGCGATGCCCAGCAAGCATTACCTTCGTGGGCTGCCAAGATCGTTAGCGAACTTTTGGAACAGCGCAGGTTAGAACGGGCTGGTGATGGAGACTATCTATTCGTCAGCTACACCGGCCGTGGAGGGACAACCCCTACCCGCGCGCCGGTTTCAGAGAGTGGCGTTTATAAACTCTTCAGGATGTATTGTCGCCGCGCTGGAGTTGAAAAGATCGTATCCCCGCACTCCGCCCGCGCCACTGCTATTACTCGCCTACTAGATCAGGGCCTACCACACCGCGAGGTGCAGGAGTTCAGCCGCCACTCAAGTATTCAGATGGTTGAGGTCTACGATAAACGGCGAATCGGAGTTGATGAGAACGCCGCGCGGGAGTTAAATTTTGAGAACTTGAAGAGCGAAAAGTGAACAGCTCAGCTAAAGTTTATTGTAACTGGTCAGCATGTTTTAACGAATTAACCTAATTTGGTGATTATCCTGGATGTTTACGCCTATGTTCACTTTCAGATCTTTCTTGTCAGCCCCTGGTAGGGGCAGTCAGTTTTTGACCAGTTACTTGTTGTCCCTCCGGGGGCGCCTTCGGCGAATAAAAAGGCACCCAATCTGTAAATTTGCGACGATTTTTGCACCCCCCGTGAACGGCTACAGTTTTTTTATCCTCACTGGCGATCCAGTTTGTGGTAACTTAAAGCTCTGCGCCGCGTGCCCACCGCGCTGGAATACCTCCCAAAAACGATCATCCCAACCGCTACTGCCGGGAGCGAATGCAAAATTGCCTTCCTTAACGCTAAAAGATCCGGTGGCGACCTGGGCAACGATCTCAGTTCCGTTAATTGTTATCTCGACCTCGTCACCAGGGTTTAGTGACTTAAGCTCCTTGCTGGAACTTGGATATGTAGTCTTGATATTTCCGAAGGAATCTATATAGCCGATATACCCCTCCTTAAACTCTGGGATCGCCTTACGTGGATTAAGTTTCTCACCTAGGATACTCGTTAGGTCTAATCCATGGGCTACGGCAGCAACAACTACCGGAAAATTATCACGACTGCGAAATTGTGAGCCGTCGCGGGCAACGCGCACCTGGTGCAATCTCACAAAATGATCGCGCAGCAACGAAAGGGAATACTTTGAATTTACCGCAACCACATTTATGCCGTTTCGAAGAACTCCATAAACTAGCCCTTCACCTTGATTACTGACCCGAGATTCGCGCTGATCTTTACGTGGTGCACAGTTTATATAAAGCAGAAGTGGCGGGTCATTTTTGTCTCTTGGAGCAAGGCCCAGTTGTCCGGAGATAAATCCGGTCTCTGTTGTTTTAAAACTTTGGGCTTTGGTAAAGGCCATCTGCCAATCGCGTGGGAGGAGTTTTGCCAAAGCCTGCGTCACTTCGCTTACTGCCAGATCGCCTGGTGCGTAGTCCATTACTAGTTGAACGAGCGGCACTCCGATCTTAGTTCCCCCGATCTTGGCCCCGTGCAGCTGCTTGAAAAGCTTGAGGATCTCTTCAGGGCGAAAATCATCTGATTTATTCATTCAGCGCTTTACTCAATAACCTCAACCGCTACGGATTGCAGCGATAGTTCCAATTTGCCGTAGAAGTATCACTCGGCACAACGCGATAGCGCAAGCAGATTGATCTTATCAGAAAGCACTCATGAGGCGATGGCGTGTTATAGCGGTTTGCAAAAGTCGCGAGCGATATAATAGCTTTTGCAAACCGCTATAGATTCGCGAAAGCGAATCAAAACCGCAACCTATAGCGATTAATATCAAAAGTCGGTGCCAATTTTATTGGCACCGACTTTTGATAATCGCTATAGTATAACGCGCTAAAATATATCCCAACGATACTGCCCACCCTGAACGATCGAATCAGCTAGTTCAGAAACTAGCTGATCCTCATTGCGTTCAATTCGTCTCAAGTTCGCGTTAATTCTGCGCTTAGCCTGACGGGTAAAGATTCGCGCAATCGATAGTTCATCGCGCAAACCATCAACTGTCGCACCCGGCGCTTTCAACATCGTGCTTACACGCGAGAGCACACATAGACCAACAAATAGATCGATCGCGACATCGGTAACGCGCTTGGTCGGGTACTGCTGTCCAACTATATCCTTGCCATGTTTCTGTAGTAGCGACTCAGTCGCACGGGCTAACTGTTTGGTGTAGCGCTCGTAGGCCAATCCATCTTCCTGCAGGGCAGGATGTAACATCGTGATCTTTTCACGACCGAATGGGGTTAGCTGTGAAACTTTTTTGCCAGCATATTGCGAAAGAACGCCGAAGCCCTTAATTGGATCCTCAAAGAAGCGCCCTACCCCGGCCTTCACCCCTTTCAGATAATCTCCGGCCTCTTTGAATCCGCAAAGGCCAACATACAGGCGCAAGATCTCGTTAGTTCCCTCAAAGATCGTCATAATCCGGGCGTCGCGGGTGATGCGTTCATATTGGAAATCCCGCATAAAGCCGTTACCCCCAGCGATCTGCAGCCCCTCGTAGGCTACCTGCCAAAGCGCTTCTGAGGCGAAGATCTTACTCATGGCAGCCTCGACCGAGTAGTCCTCAACTCCTGAGTCGATATAGTGGGCTAGCATCTGCACGGCACTCTCAGCGGCAAAACAATTAACTGTCATCTGGGCGATCTTCTCCTTTACCAGTGGGAACTCAGAGATCGATTTTCCAAACTGCTTACGTTCACTTGATTGTCTTGAACTGAGCTGAATCACCTGTTTCATTGCCCCAACACATCCCCCACCGAGTCCCGTGCGGCCACTATTGAGTATTCCCATCGCTACCTTGAACCCCTTTCCGACCTCTCCCAAGACGTTCTCTGCTGGTACCCGAACGTTCTGAAATACAACGGTCGTCGTAGCCGAGGCGCGGATACCCATCTTGTCCTCTTTTGGACCGTTCGAAACGCCGGCGAAGGAGCGCTCAACTAGAAACGCGGTGATCTTTCCCGCTTGGCCCTCGGTACGCGCGAACACTGTAAAAAAATCGGCGAAGGCACCATTTGTAATCCAGATCTTTTCGCCGTTCAAGCTCCAGCTATCATCAGAATTTTTAGTTGCGCTGGTCTTAATCGATGCGGCGTCGGAACCAGCGCCAGGCTCTGTCAAGCAGAACGAGGCGATCATCTCACCACTAGCGAGGCGTGGAAGATAGCGAGTTTTTTGATCAGGCGTGCCGTAAAGCAGAACTCCCTTTAATCCGATTGAGCTGTGAGCGCCAATAGTCAAAGTGGTTGAAGAGTCGAGGCGTGTGCTCTGTTGCAAAACGCGCGAGTAAGAGCTGTTAGAGAGGCCGAGCCCACCAAACTCCTCAGGAATAATCAATCCAAATAGCCCGAGCTCCTTGAGTGCGTCGATATACTCGGATGGGTGTGCCCCAACACGATCAAACTCTCGATATTGGGCCTCATAGTTAGCCATGAACTTATCAACAGAGTCTAAGACCATGCGTAAGGTCTCTACCTCCTTGTCCTCTACGCGCGGAAATGGGAATAGATTCTGTTCAACGATGCGTCCTAAGAATAGGGATTTTGCGACGCTGGCATTCAGTTGGAGTGTGTTGGTCTTCATATTGCTAGTTAGGATGCCTTAAAGATGGCTCTTTCTGCATCTTTCTTCTGGGTCTATCTGGACACTTGGGAGAGAGAGGCCCCGCTGAATGTTAAGCATGAAGAGTCAATTGTAGTTCCACAGAGCGACATTGTACGAGTTATGAACCGTTTTCTAACGTTGTTATTAGAATTTCGCATTATCCTGGTCGGAGTGTGCCTATTCGCCACCTGGTCCGAGGTTGGCTGGGCCGATCGCTGGGATCTGGCACAAAAGAAATCTCAGACTGATGACCCGGTGTACGCCCAGTTCGACGGCAAGAATATTCGGTCAATCAAGATCCAAATTGCTGATATCTTCCCCGATTCTGAGCCGGGCTCGTTCTATCAGACTGCCAATAACCTAAAAATTTCAACCCGCGAAAGCGTCGTGCAGCAGGAACTGCTGTTTAGCCTTGGACAACCCTACAGTGACTTTAGAAGAATCGAGAGCATCCGTAGCCTACGCCAGCTTGGGTTTCTGCGATCTGTAGCCATAACTCCTACAGTAGATGGTGATCAGGTTGATATACAGGTCGATGTTAGCGATACCTGGACTCTTATTCCCCAACTCAGCTACTCAACGGGCGATGGTGAGAAGAACATCTCGGGAGGGATCTCGGAATCCAATGTAATGGGCTATGGCAAACGTGTCGAAGCGTTGGTATCCGAAGATGAGGGACGCAGGGGAATTGAAACCGTATGGGATGACCGTCGAGTAATGGGCGGTTCCAAGCGTTTGCTAGCTGGACTGTTTCACCGCGTTGATGGAGATAGTCAGGTTTTCTATTTTGGAGAGCCGTTTCGAGCCCTATCTCAGCCGCAGGCCTGGTACACTGCATTTGATCACTCCGATACAATTGGAAGACTCTTTACCGACGGTGATGAAAGCTATATTTTTCGCCAAGATCACACCAATGTAGGCCTTCGGTATACCATTGCCAGGGGTGATCCGGAGAACGAGCTATTTCGCTTTTCATTTGGATACGACTACATCGAAGCTGAGTTTACTCAAGCCGACGCGGAAGACTATAAAGATCTGAATCTGAATCCGGAGGAGGTAAGCAACGATCCGGCCCTTTTACCTTCAGATCGCCGTTATTCCGGGCCTGTCCTGGGTTTCGAGGAGATCGACCAGGACTTTATCTCAATGAACTTTATAGATCGTTTTGAGCGGGTTCAGGACTACAACCTTGGCACGGAGTATAACGCCACGTTTCTTATGGCACCTGAAGCCCTGGGTTCGTTAAGTAACGCATTGATCGGTTCGGCCAATCGCAATAAAGGTTTCCGTTTTAGTGATTTTACCTTTCTACGCACCGAGATCGGAGCGGCTTCGCGGCTGGAATCGGACGGATTCTCAAATACCCTACTGCGTGGCGAGATAAAGTTTTTTAGCGTGATTGGAAGTCTTTGGTATCGAGACCACTGGTTGGGTAAGCATACCCTCGCTGTATCATCGTTTTTAGATTACGGCGACGATCTTGATGCTGATCGCCAGTTCCTGGTTGGTGGAGATAACGTTATTCGTGGTTATTCTGCTAAAACTCTGAGTGGCGATAAGCGTCTCGCCTTAAATATTGAGGATAGAATTCATCTAGTTGATGATGCCTTTAGGTTAGTGAGTATGGGATTGGTGCTGTTCGCTGATGTTGGTGGCGCCTCGTATGATCCGCTCGGTACTATGATTGGAGACCAGATGTATTCGGATCTTGGTGTTGGGTTGCGATTCGCGTTCCCTCGATCCTCCGGCGGGCGCGTGATTCGAGTCGATCTAAGCTTCCCACTTCGCGATGGCCCAGACGGAAGTGACGCCGGAAGCGCACGGGTAATCTTTGGTGTTGGGCAACTCTTTAGCTCTGAATTGCGCAGTGAGTCGTTGGGTGTTGAACGGGCCAATGTTGGTGTGGGCTTTGATCGATAGTGTTGCTTCGGGGGTCAACCGGTGCGCGTTTCTAGGATGGGATAGCGCTCTTAGTTCACAAAGACTGAAAAGGAGCCCCTTAGCGAGCTTCCTGGTGAGAAACTCGAATCAATCTAAACTGTTAGACTATAAAAAACCCCGACCAAGACATCGCTCGAAAGTGATGTCTTGAATCGGGGCTCTCTTTACTAGTTCGTCAGTCCGAAGACTGGCGAACCAAAAAGACACGCTAGGACCAGATTAGACCGGTCTAGCGAAGAAAAAGGTCAAGCACTATTTACGCTTGGTGGTCTTCTTCTTGGTGGTCTTCTTTGCTGCTTTCTTCTTTGCTTTTGCCACGTTCATTCTCCAGTAGAAATTCGGTGTTGATGCCTCCCTGAACTGGTTGGCGTCGCTTGAGTGTTTACACAGTGCCGACACTACGCCAGCAAAGATAAGTCACTCAACACCGAAGTTATTTGACTTGTACCGCTATCGCGATTCCAACTCTATGAGTTAGCTATCGTGTTTTTCGGTACGTCACTTCAGTTTTATAAAGAATTAAGAAAACCTTAATCCCTTACCAACAACATTTGTATACAACATCCGGACATACGCAAGAGTAAATTTTACTCCTGCATACTCATAGAGTGCCAACATGAAACCATATTAGCAAGACATTAATTTGATGTTTCTATTTTACGATCGATTCTCGAACGTTCAACGCTGAGATCTATAGGTCGCACCACTGACCATCGTGCAGCAATTCTCGTGTCGAACCATCACGTAGAGTTGCAACTACACTAACCTGTGGCGAAGAGATCATCATGTCAGTGTGCGCCGAGCTTTCGTTGCATCCGATGCTCTCTGCTTCTGTTTCAGTAAGCGATTCGCCCCCGCGAATACAAAACTTGTAGGCCGAGCCAACCGCGATGTGGCATGCAGCGTTCTCGTCAAAGAGGATCTCTTCAAAAACTATGCCACTCTTATAAATCGGCGAGTCGATTCCAACCAAAGCAACCTCGCCGAGTCGACTTGCCCCAGGATCGCTTGATATATATTCCCGGAAGGTCTCGGCACCGTTTGAGGCGCTAAAATCAACGATTTTCCCCTGCTCAAAGCGCAGTGTTAGATCGCTAATCAGCTTTCCATTAATCAAGAAAGGACGGGTGCAACGCGCCGTTCCTGCGGTGCGGCGATAGTCAGGAGTCGTGAAGCACTCTTCGGTTGGAATGTTGGGTTGAAACGGGACTCCACGCGGGCCGAGGTCGCTGCCCCCCTTAAAGATTGCTCGATCAGACAGCCCCACGGTGAGATCGGTTCCGGGACCAACAAACCGTAGAGAATCGATCTTAAGTTCAGTTAATCGCTGGGCTCGACGGTGCAAACTTGCATCATGTTTGGTCCAGGCATCTAGAAAATCGGAAGACTGCAACCGGCACGCAGCAAAGATCTCATCCCAAAGGCGCGATTCGGCAGCGGTTGGTGTAAGGGTCGGGAACAATCGCTGGCCCCACTTCGGTGTTGCCGCTGCGACTACAGTCCAGTGCACCAGGGACTTACCGATCCCCTCCTCATAAAAGTACTCCATCGCCTTATAGACAGCACGACGAGCGATGTTTAGCTTGCGCGGGTCGGTCTGCTCCAATAGATCGGGCTCTTCAAGGCCGACGATCTTTAAATTGGCACCCTTAGATGTGACCATCTCGCGGTATTTTGGAGTGATATACTCAGGAATAAATGCCATCAGCTCCTCGGAGTTGTGAGCTACCCTCAATGGAGTCAAGCGAGGCTCGGTCAGATCTATCATTACGTACCCGGCACCCGCTTCGTATGCCTTCTTGGCTATTAATAGTGCGAGTTCACGATGAAATACCTCACACGAGATATTGACTAGTTGCCCGGGTTGAACATTCAATCCCTGCTTTACGATTAGCTCCGCGTAACGGTTAAGTCCAATTTCACGATCCATTCCAATCCTGATCATAGTAGTCGTGGTTATAATTGAAAACTTCTAGCACGAGATATTGCAGTGGTGTAGCGTCAATATTGGTGCTCAAATTATAGTGGGTTGCAGGCGGCTATAGGCTGCAATTAAAGTAGTAATTGAGTCTATGAAGGATATTGCCTGTGTCAGATGAATCAGATGTCGACCCAAATGAGGCATGGGATACCGCAAAAAAGTATGCGGCCCTGCTAGGAGCAGTTCCGAGTTCTTTCTCGACCTTAATACGTTCCTTAATTGGAGATGAGGATAAGAATAACGGGCAACTTTCCTCATCAACATGTTCAGCCGCAGTTCGTCTTTTTAGTGGGCCAAGTAGTCGGGCAGCGCTATACTTTGCATCGCGCCTTTATCGACCCACAGCCTTTCAATCTGACACCGCATTTAAGGTTAAAGATCTAGTTCTACTCTATCGACCGATCGACCTTGCCGGGTTAGTTGGGTGCCTCTACCTTTTTAGACGTGCCCGCAAGCGTTGCCCGGATGATGAGTGGGGTGAGTTGGCCCAAGGGATGAAGCTAGGCGTGGACCTGGGCTTTTTGGTTGGCACCGCGATCCCAAATATTGGGGCTGCACTTGGTGCGCTACGTGGCGGAGTACGCTCGGCGGCGATAGCTACATTTCATATCCACGATCAGAAAGGTGCCAAGGAGTATCGCCGTCACTTGGCATCAAAGAATCTGGAGTTCGATCAAGATTGGGAGGTTAGCCGCTGGGGGTGTTCGAGTGCGCAGGTCTCCTCAGTCATGGTTCAATCACTTGGATTTGGCGTCACCTTCTCCAATGCCCTGTATATGAGTTTGACATTAAGCGAGGCACCACTTGCGAGTGGTCCGCTGTCGGGCTGTGATCTATTGGCATACCGCTTTGCGATCACTCAATTATGGGCTAAGGCTGTTTATGAAACCGGTAGTGAACCAACGATCGTTCATCGTGGCGAGTTTTATCCGGTGCGAACGGCGCTTGAGGAGTTGGTGGCCCAGGTAAGTAAGATTAAGTCTGGAGCTGCTGAAGAGAACTGGTTGTCACGCGGCAAAGATGATCTAACTGCCCAGAACGCTCCGCACATGTTTGTGGGAGAGGTTGAAGAAACGGGTGAGGAGATCGAGTAGATTAGTTACCCTGCCGTAACTAATCTACTCATTAGCGTTGAACAGGCCCGTTTGAGTTGTCTTACGGAGGCGCGTCTGCTGTTTTTATTGCTTTGACTGCTACCAGCCTTGAATCGATCACGAACCGCTATCTTGCCGCCAATCTTTCCATGGGCTTGAACGGTTGTAACCCTTAACGCAAGCGACCTACGCACCATTCTTGGAACTGATCCACTTAAGGTCGCAGCTCCATCATACAAGGTTGCAGAAACCGAGTTTGAACACTTTACACCGTCCAGTACCGGTTGCAGTTGAACGGTCCCAGTTCCAGTACCCTGTAGCACCACTTGCAATGCACGACCACGTGCGGCATAGCGGTAGGCTTTACCTGCAGAGTCAACACCCTTAATCGCAACCGCGTTGACCTTAACGATTGGAGTGTTGCTGACCCCATCACAGATCGGTGTGTACCGAACTGCTAAGCCATTGCGAATTGTTGGACTGTTGTAACCAACGGTTGTTGCAGCTGTGGCGACTGAACCAGCGATCCCAACTGTCGCCTTGGACCGAATGTACTCCGCAATACTCGCGTTGCTGAATTCCAGATGCTCTTCAATCGTACCGTTTGAATAGAACGTCACCCAGGCCTGCGCCTCCCCTGCCCCTGAGAATCCGTAATGCCTGGCGCGGTAGTAGACCGTCGCGGAACTTGAGCCGCTGGCATAACGAACACCTAGAGGATTGGTTGTTCCAACTAGGTCGGAGTGCAGTGCAGCAACCGAGTTTAGTGGAGCCCGACTGGCGTTCTGATAGTCCATTCCCGAGGGGGCTTGCTTTGTATAGATCACTCCATTTGGTGAAAGAATAAGCTTCGAGATATCCCTTCCGTAGAACGGGAAGGTAAATGGCAGAGAGACCGTAGCATAGTTGCCCTCATCAGCCTGCTGAACTGGGGCCAACCCGTCAGCCGAGCGATCCGGAGCAAATGCGATCTCGCTGGCTACGTAGCTGCAGGATGGAACGGCTGGTTCAACTGGAAGCGGTGAGGATTCTCCAGTTAGTAATCGAGAGACCTCCAATTTGCGAGCGTATTTTGTTGCGCCGTCAAGACCCGGCGCCGCCGCAGCAGTTTCGTACAACCTCTGGATCGCCTGATCATTTGTGATTGATGGGATATGATCTAAAAGCAGAGCCAGTGCACCAGCTACGTGAGGGGTTGCCATTGAGGTGCCCGACAATGTGGCATAGCCGCCATTTTTGTAGGTACTGAGGATTCCAACGCCGGGCGCCCCGATATCCACAGTTGTTGCCCCAAAATTAGAGAATGAAGCTAACGATCCGAGCTTGTCAATCGCTGCTACTGATACGACATTACTTAATTCATATCCCCCTGGATACGAAGGGCTAGCATCGTTATCGTTACTCTCATTGCCAGCCGCCGCTACAAAAATAATTCCCGCATCACGAGCGCGAGCAATTGCGTCATACATCGCTTGAGAGTATCCGCCCCCACCCCACGAGTTACTTGAGACTCGAATGTTGACACCACGATTCTTCATCGTGACGATGTAGTCAATTGCAACAATTGCGTTGGAGAGACTTCCCATTCCATTTGCATCAAGGAACTTAAGGGGCATGAGCTGTACGTTCCAGTTCACTCCGCTGACACCCAACGCATTGTTTCCACGGGCGCCCACTGTCCCAACACAGTGACTTCCGTGACCGTTGTCATCGTTGGGATTGCCAGAACCGGTTATGGCATTTATCCCGTGTATGTCATCGATGTAACCGTTGTTATCATCATCAAGACCGTTGCCAGGAATCTCACCCGAGTTGTTCCACAGGTTTCCCACTAGGTCCGGATGAGTCAGATCCGCGCCGGTATCAATAACTGCCACCACCGTAGTGCTATTACCGGTAGTAAGATCCCATGCTCCAGGAGCATTTATCCCCTGCCCTACACTTAGTCCCCATAGGTTCGCAAACTGTGGGTCGTTCGGCACTGCGCCGGCGCTCAATATGTAGTTCGGAGAGCAATCACGAACGAGTCCTGTTTTGATCATCCGAATGCAGAAATCGTCCCCGTCTATGGTGCTCTTGCTGCCAACATCCACATCGGCCGCAACTCTTGGTGCAGTATCCCGTACCAATACCGATCGACCCAGAGACCGTATCGGTTCAGCGGAGGCATCTCGCAATGCACCTGATTTGAGAGTTGTTAGTGCGTCAGCTGCCACTAGGCGCGGAGTAATTACATACTCACCAGCAACTGCCGGGTGCTGCGCATAACTTATCGTTGAATTGCTCTGTGCTATCGCAACGGCCAGCGCGAGCGCTGACGTAACGCGTATGCACTTAGATATCCGAGATATAACCTGACACCACCACATAACCGCTCCCCAAAAATAAATGGGTCCCATCCTGCGAGCATGAATCCTTCTTCGAGTGAAGAGTAAGTTCGGAGGAGATCGCGGTATGCGTTATGATCTGGAGCTAAATTTGAGTATTGGGCTGGAAGATTTGCTGGGAGGATCCTGACGTAAGAGAAATTCGTAGGGGGTAGCTGGCGTTTGCCCCACTCCCTCGCCCAACTACTCCGCCAACAAAGTACGCTCTAACATTCCATCGCTTAGGAAGCGCGCGGCATTTTTCGCGTTGAGTTCAGCGAGTTGTGGGGTAGCAGTTTTGGCTGCGGCGCTACAGGTAACAAGGTACTGCACCCCGCCTCGCCCATAACGCTTTTGAATCTTGTAGCGATAGCTATCCTGAGACTCCTTGGAATCTCCAGGTGTAAAGTTTGATAACAACGCTCCGCGATCCAACATTGAATCCTCACGGATGCCATCTTTGGTATATAACGAGATAAACATCCGCGCGCGCTCCCAAGTTTCAATATCTTGGGACGGTGCAACGACAAAGGTAGTCTTTGCAGCCGTTACGGCATCCAGTGACTGAGCCTCTGGAGTGATCACTTCAAATCTGGAGGCAGCAGTCGCAGCTAACCGTGCTTCATCGGTAGCTGTATCACGGGACTTGAGTGCAGGCAAGTGCGCAGCCGCTGGCTTAGACGAGGTGCAACCAATTGAACAGAATAGGGCTGCAAGAAAGATAGATAAAAGTAGCGCTCTTTGTTTAGCTAAACGAGCTACCACATCCACAGGTGCGTTTGGCATTGGGGTTATTAAATTTAAATCCGGTACCTTGAAGGCCGGATACATAGTCAACAACAGTACCGCGCAGATAGCCAGCGCTTACCGGGTCAACAAAGATCTGCGCATCACCAAACTTCAATTCAAGATCACCCATCCGCGCTTCGCGCTCGAAATCAAGATTATACTGGTACCCTGAACATCCCCCTCCGACAACTGAAACGCGTAGTGAGTCGCCAGGTTGTCCCTCAGCCTTAATTGCTGCGGCAACAGCTTCAATCGCGCTTTGGGTAAGGTGAATAGGCTGTTCGTCCGAGGGGATAAAGGTAGAGCCATCGTCTGATGACGCACAGCCGGTGTTCGTCGGTGGGGTATTGGAATCGGTTGAACCCTGGGCAGTCATATTAACTCTCCAAAATAAGTGCCTAAAATCTGTTAGGTGCTAAAGTTGATCAATTGACTAAAGATTACGCATTGGGCTCGCTTGTGTCAACCGCTGAACTTCGATTCAGCAACAGAATCGAGACCTTCGGCACTTGTAACGGCCGCTGGTTCATACTCAAAATCTACATAAATCTCTAACACTTCGTACTCCTTTGTGCCAGCCGGTAGCTGCGCCTTGGCAACATCTCCACACTCTTTACCGATTAGGGCCTTTCCGAGGGGCGATTCGCAGGAGATCCACCCAAGATCAACATTAGACTCATCAGCCCCAACGATACTTAGGGTTCGTTCCTCGCCACTCTCCATCTCACTAATCTTTACTGTACATCCAAAAACGACTCGGGTTGGCTCGGGCAGACGCCGTGGATCGATAATCTCGGCCACGGTAAGTTTAGATTCAATGTCGCGAATATGAGCCTCGGTCATTCCCGACTTCGCTTTGGCAGCGTCATAATCACCATTCTCAGATAGATCTCCGTGCCCACGCGCAATCTCAATGGCTTTAGCCAACTCTGGACGCATTGAGCGCAGCTTCATCAACTCAGCTCGAAGCGCGTCGTAGCCGCGCGGAGTCATTGGTCGTTTCATGGTTGGTCACCGTTCTAAATTTATGCGAGTAAACAGATTATTGTTGTCTAAATTGCAGTTCGCAGATCGCATGTCAGCCGCGCGCCTGATTTAGGTAGATAATCCTGCAGAGCAGTTACCTGAAGCAACTCCTTTCTACAAACTATTGCGATCGCCTGCACCGCTGCACGGGCTGCTGCCATTGTAGTATAAGTTGGGACTTTAAGCTCGTTCGCAACTAGGCGAATTGAGCGCGAGTCCAGCGTCGATCCCTGACCCTCGGGGGTATTAATTACAAGTGTAACCTCCCCGAGCCCTAGACGATCGACGATGTGCGGTCCGCCTTCGCGTACCTTATTTACAGCCTCGGCCTCAATTCCGTGTGATTCTAGAAATGCCGCAGTCCCCTTTGTGGCGATCAACTTAAACCCATGCGCCACAAGGGTTTGTGCAAGCGCTGGGAGACCCTCCTTATCGTCGTCCTTGACGCTCAGGAATGCTGTGCCGGAGATCGGCAGAGTATTACCCGCCGCAAACTGAGACTTTGCGAATGCTCCAGCAAAATTGGAATGTATTCCCATTACCTCACCGGTAGATTTCATCTCTGGCCCTAGAATGGTATCGACACCCTCGAACTTGCTGAACGGGAACACGCAGGCTTTTACCGAAATGTGCTCGAGCTTACCTTGAGACCGGGCCCCAAACTCCGGTTCATGCACCCCAAGAGACTCAAGGGATCTCCCGGCCATTACTAATGCAGCAACCTTGGCCCAAGGCGTTCCTGTTGCCTTGCTGACAAACGGAACGGTACGCGATGCTCGAGGATTAGCCTCTAAAATATAGATCATCTCATCGCGTGTCACAGCAAACTGTACATTAAGAAGTCCGACTACCCCCAGGTGCGTCGCCAGCTTAGAGGCTTGCTCTTTAAGCTGAGCTATAACTGCTGGGCTTAGCGTAGGAGGCGGAATGCAACATGAACTATCGCCAGAGTGAATCCCGGCGGGCTCAATATGCTCCATCACTCCAGCAATCATAGTTGTGTGACCATCTGAGATCGCGTCGACATCGACCTCGATTGCGTTCGGAAGAAAACGGTCGAGTAGTACCGGACGATCATGCGATACACTGACACTTTCACGCATGTAGGTGCGAACCTCTTCATCCGAGTACACGACTCGCATGGCACGCCCACCTAGCACAAATGATGGCCGAACCATTAGTGGGTAGCCGATGCGCTTGGCCGCGGCCAAAGCTTCATCGAGAGATCGTGCCGTAGCAAATTCAGGTTGGCGCAATCTCAACTGTTTAACCAAGGCACTAAAGCGCTCGCGATCTTCGGCTGCATCGATTGAATCAACGGATGTGCCTAAGATCGGAACTCCGCGGCGTTGCAGTTCGGCGGCAAGTTTTAACGGAGTCTGTCCTCCAAATTGAACTATCACGCCGTGCAAAGTTCCGACGTCCCGTTCACGCTCAACGATCGCCAGCACGGACTCTAATGTAAGTGGCTCAAAGTACAGCCGGTCACTAATGTCATAATCGGTTGAAACTGTCTCGGGATTACAGTTCACCATTATCGCCTCGTAGCCAGCGCTACGCAGCGCCAAGACGGCGTGCACACAGCAATAGTCAAACTCAATCCCCTGCCCGATTCGATTTGGCCCCGACCCTAAAATAATAATCTTCTTTGCCGTGGTGGGCTCTGCCTCATCATCCTGATCGTAGTTGGAATACAGATAAGGAGTGTTGGACTTGAACTCCGCCGCACAGGTATCTACCGCCTTATAACTTGGGAAAACGCCGTGGGCGCTGCGGCAGGTTCGAACGGCGTCCTCATCAGAGCGCATCAGAGCTGCAACGCGTCGGTCGGCAAACCCAGCCTGTTTAATCGTCCGCCAATCCGCGGCATTTAGACTCGCTAAACTCCGTGAGCTGAGCTCCTGCTCGATCTCAATAATCTTTGCGATCTCCCGCAGGAACCAGGGGTCAATTTCCGTTGCACGGTGAACGGCCGTCAAGGAGTGCCCACTGCGTAGCGCCTCACCCACTAGCCATAATCGATTGGGTGAAGCGCGCTTTGATTGTGCAAGGATCTCATCCTTTCCAAGATCGCCAACAAGCTTGCTCCGATCAAAACCGTAGGAGTCTAACTCCATGCTACAGATCGCCTTCTGCAGCGCCTCGCCGAAGGTGCGCCCAAATGCCATAACCTCCCCTACTGATCGCATCTGAGTCCCTAGGGAATCATCAGCGAGCGGAAACTTCTCAAAATTAAAGCGTGGAATCTTTACTACCACATAGTCGATGGAGGGTTCGAAACATGCTGGGGTCAGTTTGGTTATATCGTTGGGAATCTCATCAAGTGTGTATCCTACAGCGAGCTTGGCGGCGATCTTAGCGATCGGAAACCCGGTCGCCTTTGATGCTAGGGCCGAACTACGCGAGACGCGCGGATTCATCTCAATAATGATCACTCGACCGTTTGTGGGATTCAGAGCGAACTGAACATTCGAACCGCCCGTTTCAACTCCGATGCGACGAATTACCTTGATCGCCGCCTCACGCAGTAGTTGGTACTCCTTATCGGTTAGGGTCTGGATCGGGGCAACTGTGATTGAATCACCGGTATGCACACCCATAGGATCAAAATTCTCGATTCCACATACGATAACTACGTTATCCTTAAGATCACGCATCACCTCAAGCTCGATCTCCTTCCATCCAAGCAACGATTCCTCGATTAGTACCTCGTGATTGGGGCTGCACTGTAGCGCCCGACCAACCATTCTACTGAGCTGATCAGCAGACTCAACAATACCGCCACCGGTACCGCCAAGTGTGCGCGATGGCCGAAGCACCATTGGATAACCCATCTCTTTAGCAAGCTCCTCGGCCTCCTCAACTGAGCGCACAAGTCTACTACGAGCCGATTCAAGACCGATCTCGTCCATCGCCGATCGAAAAAGTTCGCGGTCTTCGGCGGTCTTGATCGCTTCGATGTTGGCACCGATCAGTTCGCATTTATAACGCTCAAATACTCCGCGCTCATCAAGCTCAAGAGCTACGTTTAAAGCGGTTTGTCCACCCATTGTCGGCAGTACCGCGTCGGGGCGCTCCTTTGCGATGATCGCTTCGACAAAGTCCGCGGTGATCGGTTCAATATAGGTACGGTCAGCGAACTCTGGGTCGGTCATGATCGTGGCGGGGTTAGAGTTCACCAAGATAACGCGGTAACCCTCTTCGCGTAACGCCTTGATCGCTTGAGTTCCAGAGTAGTCAAACTCGCATGCCTGGCCGATGACGATCGGGCCAGAACCGATAAGTAGAATTGATTTAATGTCTGTGCGTTTTGGCATAGCTGAATCCCCTAAGCTGCTAGTGGCGCTCGATACTGAACTACACTTTCAAAGAATTTACGGAATAGATATTTAGAATCATGCGGCCCCGGTGAACTCTCGGGATGGTATTGCACAGAAAATGCGCGCGCGCTCGGGACTGCCAATCCCTCAATCGTCTGATCATTTAGGTTAATATGAGTAACCTGTACGTTATCGGGAAGCGAATCTGAAACAACAGCAAATCCATGATTCTGAACGGTGATCTCAACTTTCCCAGTGGTAAGATCCTTTACTGGGTGATTGCCGCCACGGTGACCAAACTTCAATTTGTAAGTTTTGCCACCAAAGACCTGAGCTAAAATCTGATGACCTAAACAGATCCCGAAGATCGGGAAGCGCCCGACTAAGGCGCGCACGGTGTCAACTATGTATCCAAGCGTAGCTGGATCACCCGGACCGTTTGATAGGAAAAGAGCATCTGGTTGAAGCGCTAAGATCTGGTCAGCGGAATAGGAAGCTGGAACCACCGTTACGCGAAATCCGGTATCAAGGAGTAAACGCAGAATATTATGCTTGATTCCACAATCAACTGCGATTACATGGGGGCGCGATAAGGTCTGCTCCTGGGTAAGGGTCTGGCGTCCCTTCCCCGCAAGTGCAAGCTGCCAAGGTAACTCATCCCAGGTGTAGGGAGCCTTGCAAGTTACGGAACTCACGAAATCCTTGCCCAACATTCCAGCGGCAGCGCGCGCCTGCGCAGCTAGGGTTGAAATCTGCGCCTGTGTTGGATCGGCTCCAGTGGCCGCCATCGCTGCCATCTGCGCACCGTGGTCGCGTATATGCTTGGTCAAAGCTCGAGTATCAATACCTGTTAGTCCCATAACTCCTGCTCGGCGCAGATATTCATCGAAGGATTGGGTTGCGCGAAAGTTTGAGGGCTCCTCAGAAAGTTCCCGTACTACAACCCCTGAGACATAGACCTTCGAGGACTCAACATCCTCTTCGTTAGCGCCGACATTTCCGATGTGCGGAGTCGTAAAACACATAATTTGACCAGCATAGCTCGGGTCAGTTGTGATCTCCTGGTAGCCGTACATCGCGGTGTTGAAAACCGCCTCGGCGATAACCGGCCTATCAACCGTCACTTCGCGTCCAAAGGCGGCGCCGCAGAAACTTGTTCCATCTGCTAAAACGAGAGCACCGTGATTTCGTCCGCTGTCTAAGGATAGATTCAGTTTCATAGTAGCTCCTGATTCTCAACCACAACCAACCCATCAACGATTACCGTTCGCGCAACGCCCTGCATCTTGCGCCCGAGGAACGGCGAATTAAAGCTAAGTGATCTTACTCCACTACGCTCAAAGCTCCAGCTCCACTGGGGGTCGATAATACTAACATCGGCTCGCGATCCCACTTTTAGGGTACCATAGGGCAGAGCGAATGATCGGGCTGGCCCAGCAGTTACAAGCTCGACTGCGCGGCGTCGTGAGATCTCACCCTTGGTTACCAATTCCAACATTAGCGGTAACGAGGTTTGCAATCCTAAGATTCCAAATGTAGCTCGTGAAAATTCAACGCGCTTGCTGTCCAGTTCATGCGGCGCGTGATCGCTAGCGATGGCGTCGATCGTGCCGTCCTTCAGTGCAGCGCGAAGTGCCGTTACCTCATAGGCCTCGCGAAGCGGAGGACTCATCTTGGCGTTGGTGTCATAGGATGCAACTGATTCTTCATCAAGGGTGATGTGGTGTGGTGTCACCTCGCAGGTAATCTTGATCCCATCATTCTTTGCGCGACGAATTAACTCAGCGCTGCGACCCGACGAGATATGGCAGATATGTACCCGCCCTCCCGTTGTCCTTGCCAACTCAATATCGCGCGCAATCATCACCTCTTCAGCGACCTTGGGCATCCCTTTTAGTCCCATACGATACGACAACGGCGACTCATTCATGCACCCGCCGCACGAAAGGTGCTTGTCCTCCTCATGGCAACTAAGGGTCAGCCCAGAGGATAAACACCACTCAAGTGCTCGGCGCATAATCCCAGAATTCGCTACCGGCTCGCCGTCGTCAGAGAACGCCACGCACCCGGCGCGCTGTAGATCTGAAAGTGGAGCCATCTCGCCACCTTTCAGTGCGGCTGTTATCGCCCCGATAGGCAATACCCGCGCGCGACCCGCGGCGCGTGCGCGATCGAGAATAAACCCGGTAATCTGCGCGCAATCATTTGTCGGATTAGTGTTCGGCATGCAGCAAACTGAGGTAAAACCGCCTAGTACGGCCGCTTCACTGCCGGACCTGATCGTCTCCTTCCACTCAAATCCGGGCTCTCGCAGATGTACATGCAGGTCGATCATTCCCGGTATCACCCAACAGCCAGCAGCATCGATCACCTTTAGCGCTGCAACGGACTTAAATGATCCGGGCTTATCGATCGCTTTGATCTTGCCATCTTCAATCAGCAGATCGCGCTCAGTCTCAAGATCTGACTCTGGGCAGATTACTAAGCCGTTTTTAATTACGATCATGAGATTCCTCCTGGGAGCGATCTACGTGGCGTTCGCCCGAGCACAATGCAAACAACACCGCCATTCGCACCGCAACGCCGTGGGTGACCTGGTTGGCGATGAGCGATCGAGGGCCATCGGCGACCTCAGAGGAGATCTCCGTCCCACGGTTCATCGGACCGGGATGCAAGACAACACAATCGGGGCAGTGTTTTGCAAGTAGCCGTTCACCTACACAGAAGAAGCGCGAATACTCCGTAAGTGAAGGTATAAAGTGATCGCTCTGACGCTCAAGCTGCATCCTAAGGCACATCACCACATCGGCTCCCTCTAACCCCTCCGCTAAAGAATGGTGCACCGAGAGCTTTCCTACTGCCGCCTCACCCGCTGGTGAATCAAACTGTAAGAAACGCGGATCGGCGAACTCGGCTGGAACTAGCGTTGGTGGCCCGACTAGGCGCACTGTGTTACCTAAAAGAAGCTGCGCATAGATCGAGCTACGCGCTACGCGGGAGTGGCGAACATCCCCCACTATCGCGATCGTTCGCTTGGATATTGGAGTCAGATCGTCAGCTGAATCATTCTCACCAGCAAATCGCTCCCACAACGTCAAGCAATCCAGTAGTGCCTGGGTTGGATGCTCGTGCATCCCATCTCCAGCATTAACAACTGCGGTTGTTCCGAGTAGCTCCGCCAAAAACCGCGCTGAGCCACTCTCTTTATGGCGGAGCACCAGGATATCTGGCTTCATCGATTGCAAGGTCCTGGCGGTATCCAGCAAGGTTTCACCCTTAACCACGGAAGAGCTGCCCTCGCTGATATTGATAACATCTGCAGAGAGCCGTTTCCCGGCGATCTCAAAGCTTGTTCTTGTACGTGTGCTTGGTTCAAGAAATAGATTGATAACGGTTTTGCCCCTTAGTGCCGGAACCTTTTTGATCTCGCGGGTTGAGACCTCGATAAAGCTACGTGCGTTGATCAGCAACGTCGCGAGTTCATCGCGGGTCAGCGACTTAATATCTAGGAGGTGCTTCAGCAGGCCCAAGTACTAGCTCTCCTTAGTTGCAAGATATACACCATCCTCAAACCCCTGCTCATTTAACCGTACACGCACGAAATCGCCTCGCGCTGTTGGGAGATTCTTGCCCACGTAGTCGGCCCGAATCGGGAGTTCACGATGACCACGATCGGCAAGACATGCCAGCTCGACACACGCTGGGCGACCAAAGTCTGTAATCGCATCGAGTGCCGCCCTAACTGTACGACCGGTGTACAGAACGTCATCAACCAATACGATCCGCGCTCCGGAGATTGAGAACGGTAGATCAGTTCCACGCAGCGTTGGTTGTGCGCCTGCATTTGCTAGATCGTCGCGGTACAGAGTGATGTCGATGATTCCGTAAGGGATCTCGATGTTTTCGATCTCCTGGATCTTGGCGCGAATACGTTGGGCGAGGAACTCGCCGCAGGTGCGGATCCCGACTATCGCAAGATTCTTCAGATCGCGCTTATTCTCAACGATCTCGTAGGAAATGCGCGCTATCGAACGGGTGATCGTTTCGGGATCAACTACCAGTTTCCAGTTTGCGGGGACTGATTTGTAGTTGGGTTTAGAGTCGGATCTTTGATTGTTCATAAACGGATCAGTTTAGTCATTATGGGAAAATCGATAACGAACGAAGTGCGAAAAGGGCGCAGATCTGCGGAGAATAGGTAGGAGATGAAGACGAGAAATCGCAGAGAAAAGAGAGGAGCGCTTGAAGGCTGTTCGCAAAGGACAGTTCGCAAAGGACAGTTCGCAAAGGACAGTTCGCAAAGGACAAGGACAGTTCGCAAAGGACACAGCGCAAAGGACACAGCGCAAAGGACACAGCGCAAAGGACACAGCGCAAAGGACACAGCGCAAAGGATACAGCGCAAAGGACACAGCGCAAAGGATACAGCGATAACAGAATTTAGAATACGCGTCACAGATGCTCCTTGGCCGACTCGCAGGTCGGACATTTAAAGGGCTATATTGATTGAGACAGAACGGTGGGAAGAATCGTTCAAGCCACTTGAATAGTCAATACAATGGTTCCTAATTCTTGGCCAAGAACTTACTAACAACCTTCATCCGATCGGTCGGAACGGGACTGGCACTGAGGTCATTGGGATTTGAGCCGCATTCAAGGCTCCAAACATGGGCCTCGCGAAAGGCGTGATAGGTCCAGTCCATCTTATGCTTCTCAAATAGTTTAATAAGATCCTTCAGGTACCTTGCACCGCTACCCTTTGGGGCCCAGCGGGCGACTGAGAACTCACCAACGTAGACCCTGGTTTTGTGCTTCTTCTGAAACTTAATTACTGGACTGAGAGCTTTCGCAAGATAGCGCTTGTTCTCCTTCTTGTTCGGATAGAGCTGCTTAATCTTAATCTTGAATAACCCCTGGTGAATAAACTTCCATGGCTTATAGAAATGAACTGTATAGATCAGATTCTCAAAGGGCAGCGGCTTAAAGGTTTTTAACAGCGAAGGATTTCCGTAACGTGGCGAGATGATGATCTTGCGGGCTGGGTCGATTGCGCGGATCCGACTTACGCTCTCCACCGCCAAACTATACCAATCGCGTAGTCCCGCTGGCACCGATTTAGAGTACTGGGCCGGTTCATTCAGCAGATCGAATCCATAGATATTGCTGTTGCCGCTGTAGCGCAGTGTGATCAGCTCCCAAGCGGCAAGGAACTCGGTTTGGGCCCACTCTTCAACAAATACACGGTGGGTAGCTTGGGCATCCCTTCTAGTAAATGCGCCCGGGGGGGTATGTAGATTTAAGATCACCTTAATATTCTTTGCCGTGAATAACGGCAGCTCCTGGTCAAAGGCATCAAGCGCCGATAGAAGCCAAGCGCGGTATGATACAGCGTTCGATGCATCGGCAGCATTGAAATCTGCCCAGTGAAGCTGATATCGAACGACGTTAGCGTTTAGGGCTGCTAGAGCATCGATATCGCTTGCGGAGAGCCCCATCGGAGTCTGGAACCCGCGCATCCGATCTTGGGCCTCAGTTTGGGTCGGAAATAGATATGCGAGGGCCACAATAGCCAAGCAACAGCCTATCGCTAGTGCAAAAATGGAATAGCTATTGCAGCTTCTGCGTAGCATTTGCTTATGCTCTCAATAAGTTACGATTAAGGAGCGGGTTAGCCGATAGTTCTATAGAACAGTCAGCAAGAACTGTTCCGTTGATCCGCTTTATTTTAGTCAGTACCGTTAATAGCGACTTATTCTTAGCCGGAAAATATGTCACCCTTAAAACTATGATCCTGAATTTAACTCATAGAAAGCCCCGCTATGCTGAGCTCCGGACCAAGCTTCGCGGTTCAAGGGGGGTCGGTAAGCTTACCCTACTGATATTTGGCACCCTTACAGCCGCTGTTTTATACAGTGCCTATCACATCCTGCCATTTTATTATTATTACTATGAGCTGCAGTCACACATGGAGCAGATGATCAAGGTTGGCTACATGAACACTGACCTGGAGATCCGCCAGAAACTCGGCGCGCAGATTAAATTCAACAGCATCCCGGCCGAGGTAAAGAACATAAAGATCGAACGCGGAGATCACTTTATGAAGATCTCGCTACCCTATGAAGAGATCTTTTACATTACCTGGATGGGCCAGGACTATGACATTCATACCTTTGAGTTCTTTGCTTATGCGGAGGGGAAGTTTTAGGGTAACCTTTCACGGGGGTGCAAGAATCATCGCAAACCGCTATAGATTCGCTGGAAGCGAATCATATCAACAGATTCGCTGGAAGCGAATCATATCAACAGATTCGCTGGAAGCGAATCATATCAACAACCTATAGTGATTAATTTCAAAAGGCTTGCCAATATTATTGGCAGCGACTTTTGATAATTGCTATAGCCACTGTGTTCCCTCTCCCCCAAATCCCATGATTTCAAGATGTTGATCGAGTATTTTAAAATTTGGTCCATTTGCAAGACAACATTACGTCTTCTAAATTGATGTGTTAATGATACAATAAGCATCTTAATGCCTACTTAAAGAATCAAAATCCCTTGACGATTAGATGCTGATAGATTAAATTGTATTCTGCAATGAACACCAACCAGAAGCCCCAGGTCAGAGCATATTCTAGATACTGCCTCGATGCTCTAGCGCTTTTTGGTAAGAGGATTAGGGCCGAAAGGAAGAAAAAGAGATTCTCTGAACATGTATTAGCTGAGCGGGTTGGCATCTCCCGCTCAACTCTACAGCGAATAGAGCAGGGGCATCCGGGATGCGATATAGGTTCTGTGTTTCAGGTTGCTCAAATAGTTGGCATTCCTCTGTTTGGAATGGGCGCCGATGAGCTACGGGGCGAACTAAAACGTATCGATGAGATCCTTGCGTTACTTCCCGAGAGAATTCGCCTGAATACTGAGCCACTAAAGGAGGATTTCTAGGATAGGACCTGGGCAGTTAATTTTGATAGAACATGATGAGTGCCAGCCTAAAGACTAGTCAAAAGAAGGAAGCCTATTTATGGGCCTGGCTCCCCGGAGAAACCGAACCAATTCCGTGCGGTCGATTATTTGAAACATCTGCTGGGCGGTATGCATTTAACTACGGGAAAGGTTATCTCAAAAACCCTAGGGCCTTTTCTTTGTACAATGAGGAATTCCCACTGATTAGCGGAGTTCAGCAATCTAAACTCTCTTTCCCAGGCTGTATTCGAGATGCCTCTCCGGATGCCTGGGGGAGGCGGGTAGTTCTAAACGCCTTCTATGGCGCGAATCTTACTGATTCATCAGAGTTGAGTGAGCTCACCTACCTACTCCACTCTGGATCAGATCGCATCGGCGCACTAGATTTTCAGGAGTCCGCAACGCACTATGTTGGTAGAGATACAACTAATGCAACTCTAATGGAGCTCTATTCGGCTGCAACTAAGGTTGAACTAGGGTTGCCATTGAATCACGATTTGGAGAGTGCGCTCTTTTACGGAACAGCATTAGGCGGAGCGCGTCCCAAAGCCCTTATTCAAGATGCTAATAAAAAACTTATCGCAAAGTTCTCGTCATTCTCTGATCTTTTCAATGTTGCAAAGTCCGAATTTGTTGCAATGCGGCTCGCGAAGGTGTGCGGCCTCTCGGTGGCGGATGTTCAACTAACCGAAGCTTATGGAAGGGATGTTCTACTAGTTCATCGCTTTGATCGCACAGCACAGCCAAAGGGATATGCGCGAAGGCACATGCTATCGGTGCTCACTTTACTTAACCTGGATCCATTTATTGGTGCGCGATATGCTAGCTATGAAGACTTTGCTCAGATCTTGCGAGCGCATTCCCGAAACTTTGCAAGAGATCTTAAGGAACTATTTTCCCGTATGGTATTCAATATACTGTGTGGTAACAGTGATGATCACGCAAAAAACCACTGTGTTTACTATGATGGGGCAATGATCGAGCTTACTCCCGCATACGATATCTGCCCACAGTCACGCTCTGGAGAGATCGCCTCACAATCTATGCTGATTTTCGACCAGCATAGAGAGAGTACCTTAGAAAACTGTCGGAATGCCTGCAAAATGTTCCGAATCAGTGAGAGTGATGCGCTCGGAATAATCAGCCTTCAAGTTGAGACGATAGCTGAACATTTTGACAAGATTGCAGATGAAGTGAACCTCTCACCGGTCGACCGTAGAATGCTTAGAACAAAGCAATTCCTTAATCCCTACTGCTTCTATGATCTAAAGATAGATTCACTTAGTAGAACAGGTGAGAAGTTTAGAGGCGTTTAGGGTGAATGTAAGAATAATTCTTGCACCCTGCGATCTCTAAACCTCATCCCCATCTTCAAAGACGTCATCGTCTTCGTTACTTTCTGCATCACGTGAATTAAAGCGCCGCTCCTGTGATTCCTGTTCGGTTTTGCAGTCGATACAGAGCTGCGCAACCGGTCGCGCCATAAGGCGGGCTGGATTAATATCCTCGCCACAGCTCTCACACTCGCCGTAACTGCCCTCTGCAATCTTTGATAGTGCGGTCTCAATCTTCTTAAGCAGATAAGTTTCACGTTTGCCGATCTTAGATAGGTTCGCCTGGTTGATCTCCAATGACGCGATATCCACCGAATCGCCAGCCGCTGAGGGAGCTAGATCAGTCTCCGCCGAGCTTGAGAGCTCCTCAAGGTGCTGCATAATCTTGGTTCTTTCGTCCTCGAGGATCTTCTTAAACTTCTCTTGGTCCTTCTTTTTCATCATTGCGATCCGCTTTTAGTTAAATGACGTTGCTCTTAAGAGCTATTTGAGGCGCGTAAAACTAGCATTGCTGGGGGGATTTGGGAAGGTAAAGATTAGTGTGTAGCCCGAAACTCCCCAAACTCCCCCCTTAATACATCAGAGATCTCCCCCAATGTCGCATTAACCCTTAAGCTGGCGACCACATGGGGCATAATGTTAGAGCCGCCTTTCGCAGCGGATCTCAGTTCGGTCAGCTCCTTAGTGACCTTTTCGGCATCTCGCGCACCCCTTAACTCCGCCAAACGCGCACACTGCTGAGCTTCCCCTTTTGGGTCCATGCGATATATCGGCGGTGCCTCCTCATCCCCGATGACGAAGGAATTCACACCGACTACGATCTGCGCCTTACTCTCGATCGCTTGTTGATATTCATACGCTGAGCGCTCGATCTCGCCTTGGGGATATCCCTGTTCGATCGCCTTAAGCATCCCGCCTAATGAGTCGATCCTGGCGATTCTTAAGTTTGCCTGTTTTTCGATCTCGTCGGTTAACGCCTCGATCGCATACGATCCACCTAACGGATCCGCTACAGCAGCGATCCCCGACTCGTGCGCGATCACCTGCTGAGTTCGCAAGGCAATCGTTGCGCTCTCCTCACTCGGCAGACAGAGCGCCTCATCGTACGAGTTTGTGTGTAGCGATTGAGTGCCGCCACATACAGCGGCTAGTGCCTGAATAGTGGTGCGAACGATATTATTGAAGGGCTGCTGTGCAGTTAGCGAACTACCTGCGGTCTGGGTATGGAAACGGAGCATCATCGAACGCGGATCCTTAGCACCAAATCGCTCGCGCATTATCTTGGCCCACATCCTTCGCGCAGCTCGGAACTTCGCCACCTCCTCAAGAAAATCGTTATGGCAGTTGAAAAAGAACGCCACGCGCGGGGCAAAACTATCGACACTTAATCCTGCGCTTAAGGCCGCTTCAACATAGGCGATTCCGTCCGCGAGGGTGAATGCTACCTCCTCCACCGCTGTACTGCCAGCTTCGCGAATATGGTAGCCGCTAACATTGATAGTGTTCCACTGCGGAACCTCACGACTGCAGTAGCCAAAGATGTCGGTCACAATTCTAAGCGCCTGAGTTGGGGGGAAGATATAGGTGCCGCGCGCGATATACTCCTTTAGTACATCGTTCTGAATCGTGCCATTTAGGGAGCTCCACGGGATACCGCGCTGTTCAGCGACGACAAGAACCATTCCGAGTAGAATAGCTGCCGTGGCATTGATCGTCATCGAGAGCGAGATCTTTTCAAGGGGGATCTGATCAAGGAGCGCATGCATATCGGCCACCGAGGAGATCGCAACGCCAACCTTACCAACTTCGCCCTTGGCGATCGGGTGATCCGAGTCGCGGCCCATCTGGGTCGGCAGGTCAAAAGCAACGCTCAGGCCGGTAGTGCCCTGCTGCAGTAGGTATCGATAGCGGGCGTTGGCCTCCGCTGCCGTGCCGAAGCCGGCATACTGACGCATCGTCCAAAGTTTTCCGCGATACATACTGGCATGGACACCGCGAGTATAGGGATACTCCCCGGGGGGTGGTTCAGGCGGTTGGTGGCCCTGGCCATATGAAGCTTGGAGCTGAATTCCTGAGGGGGTGCAGTATTCCTTAGCTGCTTGGTTGGCCTTAGCCCCTTTTGATAATTTAGATTTTGCATCGTTCATGGTAATCCATCCTATATGAATGCAGTTGATGAACTAAAGAGACGAAATGAGCTGGCGGAGCTGGCGGGGGGCTTAGAACGCCAAACGAAGCAGCATCAGGCTGGAAAGTTGACCGCCCGCGAGCGTATCGACCTGCTCCTGGACCCCGGTTCCTTTGAGGAGCTGGATCGTTTCGTGTTGCACCGCTCAAATAATTTTGGGCTTGGTGAGAAGCGCTATCCTGGTGACGGTGTGGTAACTGGAAGTGGCAAGATCGATGGGCGTTCAGTTTTTGTTTTCGCACAAGATTTTACGATCTTTGGCGGATCACTCGCCGCAATGCACGCCAAGAAGATCTGCAAGGTTATGGACCTGGCGATGCAGAATGGGGTTCCAGTTATCGGACTGAACGATTCCGGTGGCGCGCGAATTCAGGAGGGCGTGGAGAGTCTGGGTGGCTATGCAGATATATTCTTGAGAAACACCCTAGCGTCCGGAGTGGTTCCGCAGATTTCATTGATCCTGGGACCCTGTGCCGGTGGGGCGGTCTACTCCCCAGCGATTACCGATTTTGTGTTCATGGTTGAAAACACAAGCCATATGTTTATCACCGGGCCGGAGGTGATTAAGACCGTCACCAAGGAGGATGTTTCAAAGGAGGTGCTCGGTGGTGCCCTCACCCATCACACCGTAAGTGGAGTTGCGCATCAGCACTTTGCAACTGATGCCACATGTCTCGCCGCTTGCCGCAGACTCATTAGTTTCGTACCACAGAATAATATCGACGCAGTCCCGCACCGCTGGAACGGTGACCTCCCCGGCCGTACAGCGCCAGAGTTAAATTCCTTGATCCCTGACGCTTCGAATCAGCCATATGATATGCATGGAATCATCTCGGCTATTATCGATGATCGGGACTTTTTCGAGATTCAGCCGCACTTTGCCCGCAATATGTTAGTCGGGTTTGCGCGATTCAACGGCTATTCCGTAGGTATAGTTGCCAATCAACCAAACGTCCTGGCAGGCTGCCTCGATATTAATGCCAGTATCAAGGCAGCACGCTTTGTGCGTTTTTGTGATGCCTTTAATATTCCACTTTTAACGTTAGTTGACGTTCCAGGATTCCTTCCAGGTGTTGCCCAGGAGCATGGCGGTATTATTCGCCACGGCGCAAAGCTGTTGTATGCGTTTGCTGAGGCCACGGTACCAAAGGTTACTATTATCACTCGCAAGGCCTATGGCGGTGCCTATGATGTGATGAGCTCGAAACATCTGCGGGGGGACATGAACTTTGCTTATCCATCCGCGGAGGTCGCAGTGATGGGGCCAGAGGGAGCTGTTAATATTATCTTCCGCAAGGAGCTGGAGCAGGCGACCAATGATGGCAATCTTGCAGAGGTTCGTGCACGCTTGATCTCCGAATACCGTACTAAGTTCGCAAATCCCTGGGAGGTGGCCGAGTTAGGTTTTATTGATGCAGTGATTGAACCCGCGACAACACGGGCGCGAGTGATTCAGAGCCTCGATCTCCTGCGCGGAAAGCGTCAGGTAAATCCGCGCAAGAAGCACGGCAATATTCCGTTATAGTGGGTGACATATGGCGATTATTCTAAATCCCAGCGCTGTTAAAAATCCTGAGACGGTAGCAGTCCGTCCCGAGGAGTTGGCGATCGAGGCGATTCCGTGGATTGATGCGCCTGAGCTACAGAAGGTATCGACTTTGGAGCTGGCACAGATAGGCTTTGCGTTGGCGCAAGCGCTGCCTAAAGATCACTGCCACAGTAGTAGCGCTTGGGGTGCCGCGGCGCGCCTTGAGGCAGTTTCGTTATCTAGGTATTGAAGAATTTATGAGACGCTATTCAGTTCAGATCGGTACTAAAATCTTTGATGTGGGCTTAATTGCGCGTGAGGGCACAGCGATCACCTTTGAACTAGAGGGCCAGCAACATACCGTTTCGATAGCCCCCGTCCAAATAACAGCAGAGCAGCTTAGCGGTTCTAGTAGAAGCGTAACTCAACCCACAGCTGCTATCCCCGCCGCCGCCCGTCCGCTAACAGCATCACCCGATCAGATAATCGCGCCGATGCCAGGCATTATTGTTTCCTTCGCGTTCAAGGTCGGAGACCAGGTTAGTGCTGGACAGACCGTTGTAGTGATGGAGGCGATGAAGATGGAGAACAATCTAGTTTCCCCATGCAACGGCAAGATAAGATCACTAAATGTTGCCGTTGGGAATGAAGTTAGTCAGGGGCAGGTTTTAGTGGAGTTGGCGGTGTTATAGTGCGGCGCAACCATTCTTTTTTATAGCTCCCCTCTTACCGCGCGTCTCTAACGTTCCCCCGGAGGCAGAGCCCGCGCAAAGACCGCCTTGGCACCCTCTTTAATTCCATCCTTGGCAGTGATTCCAGAATTAAGCTCAATTACATACTTAGCTGGTGTGGCTGGGCCACGGGGTTCCTCGGATAGCGGCGCTGCGTTGGCCTCTATACCAACAATCTGAAGGTTCTGATCGAGAAATATCATGTCCAAAGGCAGGAAGGTGTTTTTCATCCAGAAGCCGTGCAGCTGCTCCCCTGGAAACACAAAGACCATCCCCTCATCAGCGGCCATCGATCCCGCCTTGCGATACATCAACCCAAGTTGGCGTTGGGCTGGAGTGTTGGCAAGTTCAAGGCGGTACTCGGGTGATCTTTTGCCGTCGGAGGAAACGAAATGCGCGCGCCAGATCTTCTGTTCGGCTAGATGCTGATCATATGCCCGAAACCCAAGCACCAACGTGGTGATCAGTAAAATAATAACAATTAGCTGCTTGATTGTACGAACCTTACGGCGATGATTGCTGCCCATTGGTATCCCTTGAAATCAACCTGCTTTGGCTCGCGCTACCTCTTCAGCCAACTGCGGAGCAGCCTCAAACAGATCTGCTACCAGCCCAAAATCAGCTACTTCAAAGATCGGTGCGTCAGCATCCTTATTAATTGCAACGATCACCTTTGAATCCTTCATGCCCGCAAGGTGCTGAATAGCCCCCGAGATCCCTACCGCAATGTAGAGCGCGGGGGCAACGATCTTGCCGGTCTGCCCCACCTGCCAGTCATTTGGTGCATAACCCGAATCTACCGCGGCCCGTGAGGCCCCAACCGCTGCACCAAGTGCATCAGCTAGCGGGAAGATTACCTTCTCAAAATTCTCGGATGACTGCAGCGCGCGTCCACCACTAACAACGATCTCTGCATCCCCAAGCTCAGGTCGGCCGCCCTTAGAGATCTCATATGACACTACCGAACCGTACTTGGCAGCATCAAAGTCGAAGCTAAACTCCTTTTTGCTGCCACCCGATTTACTCTTGCTAGCTGCTTGGAAGCCACTCGCCCTCACGGTAATAACCCACTTTGGTGTGCAGATCTCAACATCTGCAAAGACATCACCCGCGTACATCGGTCTTTTTAATGACCCGTCAGAATTTATGCCGATGATATCTGACGCCTGCCCGGCGTCGAGCTGTGCTGCCACGCGCGGGAATAGGTCTTTGCCCTGCGAAGTTGAGGCACCGATTAACACGTCGCAGCCGAGTTCATTGACGAGCTTCACCAATGCGCCACTGTAAGCCGGCGCCATATATTTGGCAAAAAGTGGAGCTTCTGAAAACGAAACTGATTCGAGTCCGAACTCAAGGGCCTCGTCCGCTGCCTTTGATGCACCCTCACCAAAACACACGCCACATATAGCAGTCGAATTGCGCCGTGATTGAACCTCACGGGCAGCGCTTAGCGCAGCCAAGCTTGCCTTAAATATTGCGCCGTTATTATGTTGCAGGAGGATTAGAATCTTGCTCATAGTTTGACGCCCTAGAAAATCTTAGCCTCTTCACGCAACGCCTTTACTAAAGCCTGCACCGATTCCACTTTACGGCCCCCCTGTCGTTTAGCCGGAGCAGCCATCTTTAGTACCTTGATCTTTGGCGCTAAGTCGAGACCCAGTTCAGCGATCGGAAGCTCAGTTAAGGGCTTTTTCTTAGCCTTCATTATCCCCGGCAAGGAGGCGTAGCGCGGGGTATTTAAACGCAGGTCTGTAGAGATTACGCACGGCATCGGTACAGCGATCGTCTCAAGGCCTCCGTCTACCTCGCGGGTGACGTTTGCAGAGGTACCGTTAATCTCAATCTTGGATGCAAAGCAGGCCTGCGGCAGATCAAGACGCGCCGCCAATAGTTGGGCGGTTTGGTTGGCGTCAGAATCGATCGCCTGTTTTCCGAGAATGACAGCACCGTACTGATCGCGCTTCCAAATTGCAGCGATTACGCGCGACGCCAGGTCTGAATCGATCACCCCATCATGTAAACATAGAATCGCCGAGTCGGCCCCCATCGCCATCGCATAACGCAGCTGGGTAGCTACTTCAACCGGGCCCATTCCACAAACAACGACCTCGGTAGCAATTCCCGCCTCCTTCAGGACTAAAGCTGCCTCAACGGCTATCTCATCGAAGGGATTGACGATCCATTTAATGCCCTCGGTTTCAATTCCCGAGCCATCAGCTCGAACCTTGATCTTGGCCTGATAATCAGGAACACGTTTTACTGGGACTAGTAGTTTCATACAATCTCATCCGTTACTTTACAGCGGCTTATAGGTTAATAGCCCCAAGCGAAAATTTTCGAGATAACCCGCGCCGGATTTTAGTCGGGTATTGCGAATTCTAGCAAGATGGCGTGATAAGGAACTAATCCCCATCGTAGCGCAACGCAAACGGGTCAGCGCCAATCGACTGTACTACACATTTCGCAGCCATCTCGGCTTGCGGGATGTACTCAATTGCTACTGTCTGAGGGGCATTCTCAGTTCGATGCTGTAGCTTGAGCGTGGCTGGTGAGCCATCTGATTCAGCGCCATCGTTTGTATAATGCGAAGCTACGTCCAGCGGCAGAAACGGGCAGAACACCCCTCCTGTTTGGAACGCCAGTTCACCCAGAACAGAATTGGGATCGCGAAATACGTAATTACTAAAACCATCGGCCGCCCCATCAAATACCGCCTGCGAATCAACACTCACAACACCATCAACATAGCTTTTGGAATCAAAAAACTGCTTGCTTGGGGGTTGCAGTACACCACCATAGCCAAGAGCGATCGCCTGTTCTTGGCTCAGATAGTACTCCGGGTCATTTGAAGAGATATTGCCTGAGAAATTCGGATTTTTAATGTTCAAAAAATTTGGACCGACGGCGCTACCAGCTAACAGGACTGTGAAGGTAATCTCCTCCTGTCGTAACTTCTGCAGAACCGGTCCAAGAAGTGCTGCGCGGGATTCCAGGTATCTTGGATACCAGCTCTGATTCTCGGGGTCGCAATTGATGGTGGTGTTATTGATATCGACTGAGCAGTTTGCAAGCCCGTCACTGGCGAGAATAATGACCCGTTTCGCAGTTGCCGGACAGTTGTCTGTATCACTTAACTGTTCGATTGCTGCTTGAATGCCGTAGACCAGATTTGTGCCATTCTCAGAATCTGTATTTCCAGGAATAAAGAACCACCCCTCACTTACCGCGTTTGGTGTGACCTTGGGACTTACAGTAATTGATCTATCGAGATTTAGGGTCTTACGTCCGATATTATCAAGATTGGTTAGCTGAGCCAGTAGATCAAATTCGTTGGTTAGAGTCCCGGTGCGCGGGATGCGATCGATTTCGCTGCCGGAAAAGATCAACATCATCGCTAGATCGCTCGGCGATGCTTGGGCCGCCAATAGTCGAACTCCGGCATTTAAGGCGTGAAAGATTGAGGTATACGGCTCCGGTCCAAAGTAGCCGTACGCTGGCGCATTGAAAGCGTCAACATATACGTCTCCAATTGACAATGCGCTTGAAGTTTCATGAACGATGTAGTCGGATTGATAGTGTACCTCGGGATCTACCGGTCCATTCAATGCTCTAGCGGCCCGCGTATTGCACCACATTAGCTCATCAATACTTGTCATTGCAGCGCAATTACCATCGATAGCACTTGTCCTCACTGCAAATACGCCAGGTTTCTCAGGCGCTAGGATGACGAGCTGATTACCAGCAAACTCAGCGGGCAGATTCACAGCATCCGCTGGCACTCCAACTTCGACTGCCATACTATGAGTGTCACCAGCTACTGAACCAGAGACGTCGAGCAACAGCGCCACACAACGTGGGGCAACTACAGCGACAGCACTAGAAGCGATCTCCTTTGATGATGTACCAAGAATTGATCCGAAGGGAATGAAGAGTGGCGAGGTATGAGTATTTACATTAATCTGAATTGCATTAGCGGTTTCTGTTGTCAGGGCGTCTGCTACCGAGGGATTTGGGAAAAAACAGGGAGGCTCGCAGGTATCAGGCGGGGCGCTCTTTTCATACCATTTGCCAAAGACGATCTCGCCGTCATCATCTGGAGCCCCATGAAGCCCGATCTTATATTCTAACGTACCTATCACACCCTTAAGCTGGTTTGTTTCTAGTATCGCCTTGGCACGATCTCGTGCAGCCGTCGCTTTCTGTAAGTAGATATCGCCAGATGTTGGTTGGGTTGCAACAAATGCCTCCATTGCAGCTAGTCCGGCTAAATTAAGAGAGTTTTGCTGCAGTGACTTGTTAAACGAGATCGAACCGAGACCAATTGCTAGTGCACACAATCCTAGGAGGACTACCGAAAAAACCCCCATCGTAATGAGGTACAGACCGGACTCAGGTAACCGTTCACGGGGTGTGGTTATTTTTAAAAATTTTTGGTGGATTGTCTCATTATTTGACATTTCAATATCTTTTTTCCTTTCTTGTCGCCCCTAAACGGGGCATTTTTTGTGAACGGTTACTTGTTATCCCTTCGGGGGACCGCTTCCAGCGGATAAATATGCACCATATCTGTTAGTTTGTGATGATTCTTGTACCCCTTGAACGGTTAAGGACTCAGAATTGACCTATGTCAATCTGAGTCTGCATACTAGCCCCCAACACAACTCCGTGGTCGCCCGCAACCACCATTCGCGACCGAATCAGTGCAACAGTCAGTCGTTAGACAGTAAAATGTATCCCCGCACGATGCACAGTCACACGGCACCACGGTAGTTGCCGTTGCCGTAGGTGTCATGGTGGCGGTTGCCGTTTTTGTTGGCGTAGCTGTCTTAGTCGCTGTCGGTGAATTAGTAATTGTCGGCGTATTCGTAATAGTTGGGGTATTGGTGATCGTCGGCGTCAGAGTGATCGTCGGGGTCAGTGTAATTGTTGGAGTGAGGGTAATAGTAGGCGTGTTGGTAACGGTCCCCGTTGCCGTAGCTGTTTTAGTCGGCGTAGGTGTCTTAGTTGCTGTCGGGGTATTTGAAATAGTCGGTGTATTGGTAATCGTCGGCGTATTGGTAACTGTTGGAGTGAGCGTAATCGTAGGCGTGTTTGTCACCGTTGGAGTCAGAGTGGCAGTTCCCGTCGAGGTTGGAGTTAACGTCAAAGTTGGTGTCGGGGTGACGGTAGGTGGTGGAACCGGCGTAGCTGTTGGGGGGATCGCAGTAGGTACAGCGGTCGCCGTTGGAGCGAGTGGCGGAGGCGCCGCAACGCCGAACGCCTTAACCTCGCGATATGCAGCTGAACGTCCGACTATCGAGAGGCTTGGCACAAAAGGAGTTATCGGCTTAAAGCTCGCAGAAGCCACAACCTCCAGCGGGAATCGAGCCATTAGAACGGCCCACGATTCACCGCTGCTCGGCCATCCCGTACCGATCTCCGTTCCAAAGGGACGAAACGAGTGTTCAAGGTAACATTCACCTCCTGGGGCGTTGTTGCCATCGCAACCAGCCACTCCTATCCTGCGGACCCGTTCGCCAGGTCTGAGAAATGCGGCACCTACGGTATCAAGATTCAAGATGGCACTATCTGCCTCATTGACACTACCGGCTTCTGAATAGAGCTCCGATGGATAGTGCTGATACTCCTCCAATGATGTTGATTCGCTTGCACCCTGGGAGAAAACTGTAAGACCTGCTGAGCTAACTGCGCGGGCAACGATCTCGGCAACTAAATCTGCGTACTCCACGCAGGAGTCAGGATCTTGCTGACATGAACTTGGTGAGGTTGATACTTCAACTTCACTCTTACTGGCAAAATCCACTGCGTCATGCGCGGCGCGATTTAATGTAACATAGGTCATATAGTAGCGACCAACATCGATGATAAAGATTACAATCGTAATAAAAAGCACAATAGTCAGCGCAGCCTCTACATACGAGGCACCCCTATTTGGAGCAGATCTTACTGGTATAAATCTCAATTGACTCGGCTTCATGCGTTGGGCACTTTGGCCGAGATTCAAGCATAACAACCTGCTTTGGCAAAGGCTTACTTTCGAGACAGACTATATTGGTTTGCAAAAGTCGCGAGCGATATAATAGCATTTGCAAACCGCTATAGATTCGCGAAAGCGAATCAAAACAACAACCTATAGCGATTAGATTCAAAAGGCTTGCCAATTTTATTGGCACCGACTATTGATAATCGCTATAAGCCGCATTAAATAGCCCTTCTATCATCATCGTCCCCGGTTCCAAGTCCACCCCCGTCGCGCTGAGATCCTGTTTGGACTCGCCCTTGAGGGTCAACGCTAAACTGTGCAGGATCACCTCGGAAATCACTCGGTGCTCGAGAGGTACCGCCGGTATCAACCGGAGCGCTACCGCAAAATGGAATGAACTCTGAATTATAGAGGCACGGCCCGTTATCAAATTCAGCAAGATCGCCAAGGTCCTGACTGTCGTCGACAAGAATCGGCGCGGTAACCGCCAGCGACACCATGAAATTGAAACCGGGAAAGATCGAAGGAACTGAGGCATTGTAATTCATCGTAACAGTTTGATCGGCCTCATTCTCCTCAGGAAGAAGTGCGATACTCTCGAGCTTCTTTACCAAAACCGAACCGAGCTCGTTCGCTCTGAAGGTCATAGCTCCCAGCCGATCGCTCTTAACTGTTTTTCCCCCTAACATGGCAGCCTGATATGCAGTCTGACCAGCGAGTGAAACCTGTGAGACATACAGCCCACCCTGCACTAGTCCCCCGAGCAGTACAACGAGTAGCGGAACTACGATCACGAACTCTTGGATAACTGCGCCAACCTCCGAGCGTGAGTTTCGACCTACCAGCCGGGATTGGCAGACACACTGCACTATGATGTTACTAATATTGATCATCTCGACTAGAAGAATCGGCAATAGGAGCGCTTGCTATTAGCTTGTAGCGCTAAATTTTCCTGGCTTCGTGACGGAGTAGGGCGTAAGAATTCTTTTCACCGCGGAGTGCACGGAGGACACGGAGAAATGCATTTGAGTCAGGAAGTTATAGGGATTTCCTCCGAATACTCAGTGGTAAAATTAATCTTTAAGTATTTCAATAGGATATCGGGAACACGCCGATGTTCTAGTAACGCAGGTTGGAGTTACTAATAGATTCGCTTAGGTTGCAATCATAGATATAGCGTCAATTCGGCAGAAATTATCTCACCCCATCGGTTAATAATCTCGCCTCAACAACAATGTGCGGAGTCAGGTATCTTGTAAAAAGATCGTCCCGACCGGAGTATCCAGAAAGCACCCCCGCCTTAGTTACCGTGAATCCAAAATTCTGCATTAATTTAATTACCGTGCGATAACTATAGGCCCGAATATGCTCAGCGCTTTCAAATCCCAGCGGATCCATATGCGAATCACGGTGGCGCTGCGCTAGAAAATAAACTGCGCGCATCAGGTTGAAGGCATTCGGGGTGGAGATCAGCAGACGTTTATCTTTTGAGCTACTAGCTGAGAGAACCTTCCGAGCGGCTGTGAGAAGCGGTGAGACATCATAGATATGCTCAACTACCTCAAAGATGGTGATCATATCGGGGTTAAAACTCTGAATCTCGGGCAGCGCGGGATCTAGTGTTCCCTGTAGTGCGTTCAGACCGTGTTGCTGGGCAAACGCCACATTGCGCGGATTCTGATCAATTCCTAAGCCAATACCGCCCCGCGTTTCAATCTCCTTTAGAAACGATCCGGAACCACATCCAACGTCCAAAATGCGAATGCTTGTAACAGCTCTTTTGGCCAGAAAGATGCGATGCCACTCACTAATATTCTGCGCCTCTACGCAATCCTTCTGACTATAGTTTCGAGCAGTCGTGGTACAGCTTGTCATATAAATCCTAATCAAATCGGAGTATCTGTTGAGGAATCATATCAATAACTGATATTGAGCTAGCATGGGTAGCACTGAAGTTGCGCCCGCCTACATCTTTAAGAGTTATCCGGTCCTTCGTAAACGCACCCTCCAGGACTGAAACATTAGCAGCGCCCAGATCGTCCGTGATGCGCTATCTCTACCGCCAACAAATTCGCGCCATATTTCGCGAACTGCTGGAGTGTTAAAAACCGCAGCAGATTCCAGCTCCCTGACACTTAGCAGATCTTCAGCCCACGCTCGCAGCGCACCGCGAAGCCAATAAGCTAGGGGTACTCCAAATCCCATCTTGGGACGATTCGTTAAACTTTCTGGGACATGGCTACGCAGAATGTCCTTAAGTAAACGTTTGCGATGCAGCAGCCGTGCACCTTGCGCCGATGGTAGGCTCCAAAGTAGCTCCCAGAGACTATGATCAAGTAAGGGCACTCGCCCCTCAAGTGAGGCACTCATCGTTGTACGGTCCAGCTTCACTAGAATGTCATCCGGAAGGTAGCTGTTGGAATCTACAAGCATCATAGTCCGCTGATCAGAGAGCCCTGGTACCGAGTTCTGCTGCCACCAACTTAGTGGGTCAAAGCGAATGCTATTCTGCCGCACCTCGGGTCGCAATAGGGAGCTATCTTGCATCGTAACCGCACGCGCATAGAGTTCAGCAAAAGTTCTGGAGCACAGCAGTTGGGTGGCGCGCTTAGCGTGATCACTTGGACTGGCCCGGCGAGCCGCAGAGACCAAAGGTCGAAGAAGTGAATCAAGAACTGAATCTGGAATAAGGCCTACAATCCCAGCGACCGCACAGCGCAGGCTGTGTGGTAGCAGGCGCAGAATCCTACTCAGCTTGGCGCAGGCTGGGTATCTCGTGTATCCACCGAATAGTTCATCTCCCCCATCGCCAGAGAGTGAAACGGTAACCGACCTGCGGGCGAGTTCGGCTACCAGTAACGTCGGAATCTGCGAGGAGTCCGCGAACGGTTCGTCAAAGATATCGCCCAAACGCCGCACAACATCGATTAAATCTGAATTAGAAACCGATAATTCTGTGTGCTCAGTTCCCAGATGCTCTGCAATCGCCCGTGCAAACGGGGCTTCATTGAAGCGCTGCTCATCAAATCCGATCGTAAAAGTCTTGACCGGCTTAGAGCTCTGGCTCTGCATTAGGGCGACGATCGTTGAGGAATCGATTCCACCCGATAGAAATGCCCCAAGTGGTACGTCTGAGACCATCTGGCCTTGTACCGCAGAAGCAAGCTGCGTTTCAAAGCGCTGTGCAACCTCAGCGTCCGAGTATCGTGGTTGCACTGTAACTAATGGCACGGAATCTAACTGCACTGTGTTTAACGGCACTGTATCTAATGGCAAAACGCTACTTGGACTCCAATACTTGGAAGGGCTGGTTCTTGGCGAAAAATCTTCCGGTGGGCAACTAAAGGACTCTGGCGCAAGTTTGAAAATGCTACCTGGTAGAAGCTTATAGAACCCCTGATAGATAGATAACGGAGCAGGGACATATCCAAACCCTAGGTAGCGATCGAGGGCCGTGGGGCAGATTGTAGGATCGAGATCGTAGGTGATCGCTCGCAGGTTCGAGCCAAAGCGTAGGCCGCCTCCGCCCCATCCATAATAGAGCGGTTTTTCGCCAAAACGATCTCGAATAAGGGAAAGTGTCTGCTGAGCTTCGTCCCAACAGGCGATCGCAAACATCCCGGTAGATCGATTAATTGCCGAATCAATCCCCCACTCCTCAAAGGCTGCAAGTAATACCTCCGTATCACTATGCCCAACAAACTCGTGACCCAGAGCGCGAAGCTCCGTAGCTAGCACCTTAGCGTTGTAGATCTCGCCATTGAATACTATCGTGAATCGAGCGCTTCGAGAATGCATCGGCTGATGACCCGCCGCGGTTAGGTCAACGATCGCTAGACGCCGAAAGCCAAAGCTGATCAATCCATGCGGATGGTAAAATTCGCCGGAATCGTCCGGCCCGCGTCGGGCAATCACGTCACTCATCGCCGTGATTAGTTCCCGGTGGCTATGATTCTGTGGTGAGGCGATCCCAACGAAGCCACACATCTAAGGTGAGCCTCGATTGAGCGATCTCTTGGAGACCGTTGCCAGTGCCTTATAGATCATAAACTTGACCAAAACTCGAACTCCCTGAATAGGGGCAAGTTTCAGGTAATCTCTCCAGAAGGTAGAGAGATCACACCTAAAAACATCAGCTAATCTCTGATAATTAAGATTCCTGGTCGAAAGTCTGTCGGTCCCCTGATCATCGTATTGCGAGATCACAATTGGCACCAATAGCCCCTCGCCGTAGCGCCGCAAAACTGAACGCCAAGTAATTCCCTCACCCCCAGAGAGATCCTCCCTAAAGAGCAGCGCCTTCAACACGTCGGCCCTAATAACCGGAGAATACTCGCCGCCCACATGACCACGAAGGTAGTCCGTGTACCTAAGCGCCCCCGCAATCCGCGGATTAGCACATGTCAAGATTCCTGCGAAGTTCTCACAGAAAAACTCGTAGAATGGACGGCGCTCTAAGGAAACGATCCGTTCAATTGACTCAAGGGCGTGCGGTACAAGCGCATTGTCGGAATCTAGGATTACAATCCAAGCACCTCCAGCGTGTGCGATCGCCAGATTCCTGGCGCGATTTACACCTATATTCTGATCTAGCTTTATAATTCGAATTCGTGAGTCTACGAATGCTTCAAGTACGCTAGTTGTATGATCGGTCGAGCAATCATCAACAACGATTAACTCCCAATCTGCATGGCTTTGATTGACGACACTAGCAAGGGCACGCTTTAGCTTTTCGGCTCTATTGAAGGTTGCTGTGATGATCGAGAATCGCGGGCTGGAGGGAGTTCTTTTACTCGATAGAGGGCATGGATCCCAATCTCGCATTAGTACACCGACGCTTGGTGGTTTTGGATCGAACCTGATTCGGCTACTTAGAATTTTTGAGGCCAGGCGATCCATTAGGTTGCGTTGGCGCCTGCCATAGCGCTCACATACAGTCTCAAGATCGCTCCAACACCTTCGATACCGAATAACCTTCTGCTTAAAGCGCTCAAGATCTGCCTGCGACCAGTTATTGGGGTGATAACAAACTGTCCAAACCCCAAATGGAATCGCCCTGGCGCGCCAGATCTGTTGCGGGATCCATAACATTCCCTGAGCATCTCGAAATGGGAAGAGCGAAAAGCCATCACTAAGGCGATCAATGCCAATAGCTAGCAGTGCCCTAATTGTGTGTGCATCAAACGTATGCGCCGGAGGAACAAACAGCGCTGGAGTAACACCGCTCTCCTCCATTACCTGCTTGGCTCTTGTTAGCGCTTCAAGCTGAATCTGATACGGTAATCCAGCAAACTCGCTATACAGATTTTTGCCAACACAACCCGGACTACGTGTTACATAGCTGTGTTGGTATCCGTGCATTCCGATCGACCAACCTAAAGATTGCAACTTTTTAATCCTCGGCCAGAAATCATCGCGGCGTGGCTGATGCTCGAGTCTCGGATCGTGATTATCGGGAATAACCCCTAAGATCGGTTTAATCCCCTGAGCAATCAGAAAAGTTTCGAGCGGCTCCCAGATACTCCAGCGCATACCGGGTCCAATATCATCAAATCGCATTAGCAGTTGAGCGCTCATCGGCACTTCCGGGCGATTAGAAGGTCGTGTTCTTCGATCGTGTAGTCAGAGTAGAGAATCTCACCCCCCAACGATCTAAAGAGCTGCTCAATTCGACCACGAGGTGGTCGAATATGGCCAATCTTATAGCCGAGCGAACAGTTTAAGAGATGTCGTAGTCTCCGCTGAGTCGAACTGCCAGCTTCAAATCCGACTAACGCATCTATATAGACCAATCCGCCCTGCTTTAAGCGCTGAACAATCAATCTAGCAAAGTGCGCATCATTGATACAGTAGTACCAACACACCCGATTAAAGATCAGATCAAAATGATCTCGCGGTAGCTTCGCTAGATCCTCGAAATAGCCCATCTGATACTCAAGCTGTACCCGCGACTCTGTGGCATGACGCTCGGTAATTGCACGGTAGTGTTGACTAATATCGAACCAGGTAACACACGCCCCCAGTTTGGCGAAATTCACACTGAACTGACCAGGACCGCCTCCAAGGTCAAGTACCTGAAGTCCAGCGAGATTTCCACAGTAGCGTGAAATCAGGGAGATAATCTGAGGATCGTACTCGGCCCATTCCTTCTGGGCATATAACTCTGCCCACTCCCCCGGCACCGGGTCCCAACCCTTAGCGGGATCGTGTAGTAGACGGTGGAGTTGGTTAATCATTGGAATTAAATGGCTATGGGAGATACCGTACTTTCCGAGTTCAAGAATGGCAATAAGGGATCGAACGCAGTACGCAGCTATTATTCGGCCTTTCCTGCCAACGCTCATATGCTACGCTGGGTGTCAAACGGGTCATGATATTGAGTGCTACTAGAGGCGCAAGGCAGCTTGGAAAGAATTCGAAGGATAATCCGTACAGTGCGCTCTCGGTTGTTAGATCGACCGAGTGGATCTGCCTCAGAATCTGAGAGTCAGGCCTTAAGTTTGCTGCGATCTGAGTTCGCTGCACTTTCCGTTGATTCAACTCCACCATCGGCGCATACAGTATGGCAGCGCTTCCTATTGGATCTGCGATCGCATGTCTTGAATGATGATCCGCGTAATTTTCTTCGTTGGAAGATCATACGGTGTGCCATGAGCGCCGAGTTTCAAGACTTTGTGACCAACGAGTTCAAAGTGCTACGGGAGGATCCCGAGTGGAGTACCCGGTGGGAGCCAGCCCTTCAGGAACCATCGATCGGCAATCCGTGCGCTTGGCCAAACTACCGCGCCAGATCGGCAAGCTACACAAGTGGCAACACCATCCACCAGTGTTTTCACCTGCGACAGTTTGAGCATTTTACAAACATGCGGATCTCCGATTTTAGTCAGATCCTAGAATTTGGGGCGGGATACGGTTCCTTCTGCCGGATAGCCCATGCCTTGGGATTTGCGGGATCGTATATGATCTACGATTTCCCAGAGTTTTTAGCGTTACAGCGTTATTACTTGAGATCGATCGGATTGCTAGAAGTTACACCTGGAGAGCAAAGTAGTTCAATTTCGGGATACTCCGAACTCCCTGCGCTAACAGCGGCGCTCGCGAGACCGGCACTCGGGAGACAGCCACCCGGAAGATCCTTATTCGTTGGGTTATGGTCGATTTCAGAGACCGGCCCGGGATTTATTGAGCAGTTCTTTGCTGAGCTACCCAAGTTTGACGCCTATCTACTCGCCTATCGTCGCAACTTCTCTGGGATCGATAATCAGTCTTTCTTTGAGATCTGGCAGAGGGAGATGGCTGCGACGCACCACATTGTGGAGATAGAAGCTGCCGGGTCAAGCGAGGATCGCTATCTGTTTGTTTCTTCTAAGACAGAGCTTATGTCGGTTGCGGATCATTCAAATTAGATTTTCGGTGCCCCATGCTGAAGTTTTTCTCCAGGCTATTAATTTCGGCATTCGCGTTTGGAGTAGCGATTCTAATCGGCGAGTTTGTTTTGCGACTACTGCCTTCCGGTTCGCAGGCAAAGTATAACTCGTTATTCGTCTATCATGATGGCTATTTCACCCTGAATCCAAATTCCTCAGTGACCGTCGATGGTATTGACTACACTATTAATAGTGACGGACTGCGTGATACGGTTATGCCGCAACCATCGGAGCAGAATATTGAGCGTATCGCATTTTTGGGGGACTCGATAACATTTGGTTACGGACTCGCACTTGATACCTCATATTCTAAACAGTTGGCTTCCCAATTACGATTGCGATTCCCCGAGCGAGAGTTCGAGGCGATTAATTTAGGGGTCTCGGGGTTAAATACAATTGGCGAGATCCAAAGGTATATCGAGAAGGCATCGAAATATTCTCCGCAGTATGTCGTACTTGAGATGCTGCTAGATGATTTTATCTACCCGCAGCATCAACAGGAGTCAGTTAATATCGGCGTACTTGGCGCGATAAAGGAGTTCGCCAAGGTTAATCTTTTCGCCACATACTTTAGGTTGAAGGGTGCTTTAAATCGCGCCGAGCTCGTTAAGCAGTACCCACAGGCGACGGACCTGTTTGGCTATATCAATCAGATCTACCGTGATGAGGGTGCACAGCTAGAGGCAACTCGCGCGGCGTTACTTGAGCTGCAAGGATTAACCCAATCTCGGAATCAGGCGCTCCTAGTTGTGCTATTTCCCTACCTTATTGGACAGCCGGCCAACTATCCAGTTAAAGACCTGAATGACCAGTGGCGCGAGTTCTTTACTGCAAATGGAATCGTCTTCGTCGATCTGCTTGAGCTGCTGCCCGCTGCTGATATGGCAAACATTAGACTTGAGGAGTCGGATTCCGTGCACCCCAATTCCCGCGGATCTTTTGAGATTGCGAAGCTGCTAGCGGCGCTGCCGTTTTGGGATGAGAAAGCTAGCTCGCCCCCCGAACCAATGCCCGCTCAAGGTAGGGAATCTCATAACCCCACTGAGCCCCGATAATTAGTCTTCAAAGCGTGAACATGTAATGTAAGCGTTCACGGGGGGTGCAAGAATCATCGCAAACTAAATAAATTGGGTGCATTTTTATCCGCTGGAAGCGGCCCCCGCTCGCCTTCGCTAAAGCTTCGGCGGAGTCCTCTATAGCGGTTTGCAAAAGTCGCGAGCGATATAATAGCTTTTGCAAACTGCTATAGATTCGCGAAAGCGAATCAAAACAACAACATATAGCGATTAAGTTCAAAAGGCTTGCCAATTTTATTGGCACCGACTTTTGATAATCGCTATAGTTAGGGCGTTGAGATCCTTGCAACGATCGGCAGTGCGACTCGCAAGCTTGGCGGTGAGCGTTGACTGGGGATGTTTAGGTTCCTAGTGATGCGATCGATCTCATAGGGGTCAACAACAAACGCTTCTTGTCTCACCGTAGCCTTGGCGAAGGCGGAGTTCGGGAATCCTCCTTCGTGCTTCGCACTACGGCGGGACAAGTTATGCTGAGAAACTTCAGCTAAGAGATCTAAAGGCGTAAATCTGCGAGTGCTCTTAGCGCCATTTTTGAATGATACGTACTCAAAGTGTGAGTCTTCGTCCCTAGCTTCAACGATATTAAGGCGCTCATTCGACAACGGGCAACTGCCCCATTCATTATGTGTGCAAAAATGAATGGGGCAGGTTTTATATGGGCTGTTTTAATGTGAGCATTTATCGCTAGACTCAATCCGTCTGAGGAGTGCCTTTGCAGATATGCCATACAAGATTGCTAGTATGGGTCTTGAGGGTTGGTGAACCGCTTATTTACTATACATTTTTTAACATGGATATTTTATGAAGCATCGCGCGGTAATCTGTTTTTTTGGTGTGTTGATGAGCTTATTTATGACACACGCGGTGGTAGTGCCCACTGCTAAGGCAACCCCATATTGTCATTCATGCCCGATGGATTGTGGATTGCTTGGTTTAGGAAAGAAAGAATGCAGTCAGATTAGCAGCAGCGGCGGAGTTTGTTGTGTCGATTTAAATAAGTATGGCCTTGAAGTTGCCAAAGCACGCGAAGCAGTGGCACCAACAGCACCACCCAGAACAAGTTCCCAGAACAAGTTCCCAGAACAAGTTCTCTGAGGAAATTAGAGGGGGAAAATTAGAGGGGGAAATTAGAGGGGGAAATTAGAGGGGAAATTCAGGGCGTAAGAATGTTTTCACCACGAAGGTCACGAAGAACACGAAGAAAGCCCTGATTTCATTGAATAACGGATGCTTAACTTCGTGCTCTTCGTGTGATGCGGCTGTGCGCACTCGAATCACTTCTCCGTCTGGATCGGCTTGCATTACCGGTACTCCCACTTGTAACCGAGGCACTTGAAGATGCGGATCCCGATGTCCGTTTAAACGCACTACGAGCCCAAACTGTTATTGCAACCTCGTACTCAATTGAACGTATGGCTTCCTAGTTTAATTTCGCCCCCAGCATCTGCCGGTAAAGCATCAGGTGCTGCCTAACCACCGAGTCACGGTCAAAGCCCCCTTGGGTAACCAATCGCCTACCGTTAACAGCCATTCTATTACGCAGCTCCGGATCCTCAATCAGAGTGGCAAGCGCCTCTGCTAAGTGGATAGCGCTACGTGGCGGAACAAGTATTCCATTCACTTCATTCTGAACTATCTCCCGGCAACCAGGGACATCGGATGCTACGATCGCGCGTCCTACACACGCGGCCTCTAGTAGCGCCAGCGGTAGCCCTTCACGATACGAGGGGAGACAGACGATATGTGACTGTTCGAGAAGCGTTCGCATATCGGCGGAATAGCCGACAAATTCAACCGAGCCGTTTTTACTCCAGCGACTGAGATCTGCCGCAGAAATAGCTGCAGGATTTCCATGCGGAATATCACCAGCCACGATAAAGCGCGCCTTCACACCGCGCTCACGTAAAAATTGGGCTGCATCAACAAATTCTGCTATCCCCTTGTCCTGTAACAATCGAGCTGGAAGCAGAATCTGAAGCGGTGGGACGGGCTCAGGAGTAAACGCAAAGAGGTCGCTATCCACGCCCGAGCCTCGAATCAGAAGCGTAGCAGCTCGCTGAGTTAAGTTACGCTCAATGAATAGCTCCAAGTCGTCAGGATTTTGAAAGATCGTACGTTGATTAGGGTGACGCAATGCAGAGCGATAGAGGATCTGAACCATAGCACGGCGCAGTGCGGCACGGACTCCTCGCGCAACAAAGACAAACCCTAAGCCCGATATTGCATTGATTACCGCAGGAACACCCGCCAATCTTGCGGCTAAACTACCGAGCAATACCGGCTTAATGGTCACATGATGCACGATCGATGGGCGCACGTTACGGTAGAGTGTGCAAAGCTCGCGCAATGTCGATAGCTGCGCGCCGAGCCCCCTACTCCACCGATCAAATTTTAGAGTTATGCACTGGAATCCGAGGGCGCGAATTCTAGCAGAGCCGTGGCACTCGGGGCACGCCACTAGGACCTCGAATCCGGCTCGTTGAGCCGCCTGGCCAATTGCAAGGCGATGCGAGAGAAAAAAACCACCGTCGTTAATGACAAAGAGCAGCCGATGGCCGCGACCGAACTCCTCTGATTTCTTGTCATCGTCAGGGCCCGCGTCCGATGTCATAAGTTGATTGAACGGCATATTGCACCTCGATCCGCAGCACCATCTCCGGGACCCCCAGATTAATCAACTAGGGTGTAGTGCAGAAGCATGGGCTGTCCCATACGGCGAATCTCGATTGAGCCTTCACGCTGATTCGCCAACATTCCAATATAACTGCGAAACACTGCGGCCGAGGGTACAATATAGTCCTCGGCGGCTACCAAAACATCAGCATTCTTTAATCCCAGAATCTCATAAGCACTTCCGGGTGTAATATCAAAGATCCGATACTCCGGTGGTGAACCACCAAGCTCCTGTTCCCGAAAAAAAACTTCGACTAGCCTGGCGCGATTAAGCGACCCGGAATCCGCTATAGCTTTTCGCAACGCCGGACGTGAGACCTGCATCTCAATGGGCTTGCGACTTGGATCGGGTGTGCGTACCGAGCTAAGCTTTTTCCCCTGATTAACTGCATTACTGGAACAACCAGTCGATCCCGATACGAGAAACACTCCCGATACGAACAACACGATTCTAATCACTCTAATCAACATAGCTCTCTCCCCTAAATAGTACATATTGAACGGACACTCTCTACATCCAAGCGACAGATCCGCTGTCTTTCCGCGATCAGCTGTGCTCGGGTTTCTGAATATGCTCGATCCAAATCTTGATTCACGATCAGATAATCAAACAACCCTGGTTCCGCGAGACGTTCAATAAATAGCGAATATTCCTGAACGGCCGTCGACATACGTCGTGAAAGTTCATCCTCCGTGATCGGTGCTCGATCAACGATCCGCTTTCTTAAGATTGCAATAGAGGGGGGTACGATAAAAGTAATCACAGTTGTTTGGGGAAAGCTGGCCTTAAATCGCAATGCTCCACGAATATCTACCTCGAGCAGTAGATCTTGGCCGTTGGTAATGGTCGAATCAAGTGTTTCCTGCAATGTGCCGTAGAGAAATCCGTGGGTCTCCTCCCATTCAAAGAAGCGCTTTGAATCGATACGCGCTTGAAACTCCTCGCGTGAAACAAAATAGTAGCTCTCACCCTCGCGCTCAGCTGGCCGCGGTTGGCGGGAAGTCACGGAAACTGAGCGATTTAGAGAATCCGAAAATTCACCCAGAAGGCGATCATAGATACTAGTTTTGCCGCCGCCAGCAGGGCCAACAAGGCAGAACAGTAGGCCCTTTCGAGAAACGGCGCTTTGCAATCCGCTACTACTTGACGCCTGCATATTGACTCCAAACTTGTAAAATCCGCCTATCCCGATCTAGGGCAGGTTACTGCAGGTTTTGAACCTGCTCCCTAATCCTCTCCAACTCAGTCTTCGCATCAACTACTACTGCCTGCATCGGGGCGTCCTGAGCTTTTGAGCCGATAGTATTAAACTCACGGCCGATCTCCTGAACCAAGAAGTCGAGCTTACGACCATTTGGTGGACGTCGTAATGCGTCCTCAAATCCGAGAAAATGGCTCTTAAGTCGCACAAGCTCTTCACTAACATCAAGGCGATCAACTAATAAAACTACCTCGGCTGCAAAGCGCGCCGGGTCGACGGCAACGTCGGGCGCGATGCGGGCAAGACGGGCTGCAAAGCGATCACTCATATTCATTCGAACGGATTCGGATAGCTTTTCCAATTTCTGATGGAGATTCCGAATAACAGCGATGCGCTTCAAAATATCCGCGCCAAGCTGTGCGCCCTCTCGACCGCGCGCTTTCATCAGGTCACCGATCGCCAAATCCACACATCGCAACAACGCACGCTCCTCCGCCTGCGAAACTCCGGCAACACTCTCTGTTGAGCAATTTTCGCTACGTTTGACAGCCGCGAGTAGCGCCTGAGTCGAATCAATTGAGACCTTAAGCCGATTGGCCAAAAGCGCATATGATTTATAGATCTTGATTATGCGATCCTGATCAATCTCTAACGCGCTATTTCTTGTCCCCAACTCTCGCGAAACTTGCAGATCCAACCGACCACGCCCGGTCAGACTCGCAAGTCGCTCACGCACTGCTGGCTCAGAGGAGCTGTACTCACGCGGTAATCGCAGATTTAGATCCTGATAGCGATTATTTACAGATTTAATCTCGACATGAATGCTTACTCCAGCGCAGCGAAGATCAGCTCGACCAAATCCGGTCATACTAATCACTTCGTGGTTTAGCTTGGTTTTGGCCATGATGCGTTACGTTACTTCGCTAATCGATCAATCTCATGCCGCAAGCGAACTGGATCCACAGCAACCGTACCAACTTCTGAGACTACTATTCCAGCGGCTAGGTTCGCGAGATCGCCCGCAACTACCTTATCAGCTCCGGTTGCTAACGCCGCTGCGAAAACGGCCGTTACTGTGTCACCAGCACCGCTTACATCAAAGACCTCCTGCGCCATGGTATCCAAAAAGATCGGATCCGGATCCGTTGCGGCAAGCAGCATTAAGCCATCCTCTCCCATGGTAATGAGCGCCAGAGATGCGCTCCATTTTTTCAACAGTGCCCTGGCGGCCTCCACTGCACTATCGCGATTGTGAATCTTTATACCGGTCGCCTGTTCAGCCTCCTTACGATTCGGCTTTACCACCGACATCGTTCTATAGATCCCATAGTTGGCTGGATGAGGATCAACGATTAGTGGCCGTGCCCGAAGTCCGATCTTGCCGTTAGTCGTGGCACTATCAAGTATTCGGATTAGCGGTTCACTTATTGTCCCCTTCCCATAATCTGAAAGAATGATGCCCTGGACTGATTCAATCTGTGACTCTACTACTGCAGCAAAGCCTTCGCGCATTGCAACAGCCTGTACTACGCGGCTTTCGCGGTCGATTCGCACGATCTGTTGACTCTGGGCGATTATCCGGGTTTTGAGGGTCGTGGGTCGGGTACGATCGGCGATCACACCCTCGTGAATGATGCCGTCACGATCGAGCAACCCTAAGATAGCTGAACCCTCATCGTCATCGCCGATGAAACCACAGAGATTTACTTGGGCTCCAATACGGCGAAGATTCCGCGCTGTATTGGCAGCTCCACCCAACCGGTCTTCAGTGCGGCGCACCTCAACTACTGGCACCGGTGCTTCCGGAGAGATCCTGTCAACACCACCCCAGACATAGCGATCGAGGATTAAATCCCCAACTACGAGAATATTAACCTGTGCGATCTTCGCTAGGGTTTCAACGAGCGCTTTCTTTGAGCTTAGCAATTAATTTCACCTCTCTGCTTCAAGGGCATATCGAATCCGCCAAGGATAGAGAAAACTTGGCAAGCTAGCAAACGGTGAATTGACTATTCAAGAGCCTCACGCATTCGCTGCCAAACGATTCCTGGGCTGATTAGACGCATACAGAGCTTATTCAGTCCTGGGCAGCGTCGCAGATAGCAGGGAGAACAACCGATGTTACTACTTACTGCATACTGCTCTGACCCATACGGGGCTGTACGTTCAGGCGCTGTTGGGCCAAAGAGTGCAACATATGGGATCCCCATCGCTGCACAGAGATGACCAGGACCTGAATCCGGTCCAACACCAACAGTCGCTCCAGCGATAATGGTTTGCAGCTCAAGCAATGTTGTTTTAGCAGTTTGATTAATGACCCGAGGCGAATTCAGGGCTGTTACCAGCTCGGCAGCGATCGCTGCTTGGGCCTTACTGCCAACTAATACAACACTCCAATTCGGGGTGCTCAAAATCTTCTTACACAGCTCGTAATATCCGGCCGCTGTCCAGTCCTTGCTTGCCCACGAAGAGCCCATCACGATTAACGCTGTCTTTGTCTGGGGTGCCGGAACTGTTAGTTTAATCGGAACAAAACCAAAAAGCTTGCCGGGCGAATTCCCGCTAGTAAGTGGCAATCCTAAATAACGCACAAACTCAAGGTAGATATTGAGTTTTGATTGAGAACTTCCGATCTGTCGGATCCGTTCAGTATGAAATAACCAATTACCCTCTTTGCTATCTTTGCGGTGCACGCCGATAGATCGATCGGCGCGACTCAACCAGGAGAATAAGCCACTTTTAAGGTGGCGCTGAAGGTCGAGGGTGATGTCGAAACGGTGCTTGCGTACCTCCTTACACAAGCGCAGTACAGCAGCCATGCCTCGCGGACGGTCAAAAATAATTACCTGATCAACTGCCGGATGAGATTGAACCAATTCAGCCCAGGCCGGTTCAACTAGCCACGTTACTTGGCAGTTTGGTAATGCTCTCTTAAGTGCTGTCGGGACCGCCAATCCGCGCACTACATCACCCATTGAGCCCATCAATATGATCAGAAACTTAGTATTGGGCGCTAGCTGGCTCACGGCTAGGCCTCCGGCAACTTCTCAATTCGGGGGCCAAGTGCGAGCGCACTTGAGGCGAGATCCCGACGGCGCAATCCAAGCGCTATCTGTTCTGAGAGGTAGTCTGGGAGTCCATGCTTAATGACTGCACGCCGCCAACGAATTAGGTAGCGATCTCGCAGTTGGCGTTCACTACAGATAAAATCACACGCTTTATCGAAATCTACTAGTGCAAACGCTGCAATGTGGGGTCGTTCCGACCGCTCAGTTCGCACCAATACATTTCCCGGATGTAGATCAACGTGAAATATGCGGTGGGCAATCAAGATCTCGATCTGTTCTACTAACGGCGCCAAGACTGCACGTACAAGCTCCTCCTCTGTTGTACATAGTTGAGCCAGGGTCTTGGAGTTTTCAAACTCTCGCGTAATCAACCAAGCATGATAGACACAACCCCCACGGATAATGAAAGCGATCGGCTCAGGTGCAGTAACTCCAAAGTTACGTACCTGTAAAATCCGTTCATACTCAGTCTGCGAACGCCCACCACCGGAGAGGCGCAGATGGGAGTCCTTAACGATACGTCCAGTCACTCCGCCCCGAACGTAGCGCTTTACAACCAGTTTTCCAAATCCAGGGACATCCTCGTGAGCAACGGCACGTCTCCCGCCCAAGATACCGGATGCCATCGGGCGACCATGCTCGACTAGATGTAATAATCGCTGGCACTGCTCAGCAGATAGCGCTTCAGCAGCGCCAAATCGATACTCTCCAAAACTACTTTCAATCGCCATTCTATGACCGTTGTAATCGTTCGCGCGCCATTTTTAGTACCGGGACAACTGCCAATCCTCGCATACATTCCTCGGTAGCTATCGGACATCGGTGGTGTCCGTGCCGACCACACGGCTTGCACGCAAGATCTTCCCGTTGAACTACACAGGCGTTCGGATTGCGCCATGGCCCAAACCCGAACTCTGGAACCGTAGAGCAGAACACCGCAACTGTCGCTACCTTAAATGTCGAAGCTAGGTGTAGCACCATGCTGTCGTTACAGATCACCAAAGCAGCATCCCTGACCAGGGATGCAGTCTGATCTAGAGTAAGGCGACCGCATAGGTTGTGTAAACCTGGAGCATCACTCTTAGCGCATACTGAGTCGACCACCTCCGCATCTCCTGGCCCACCGATAACTGCAACGGTATTGCCATCTTGCAATAGTCCGTTGACCAGCGCGGCATAATTCTCGGGGGCCCAGCGTTTAGTTCGCCAAACACTGCCGGGAGCAACCACGCAGCATTGATTAAGTCCCTCAGGCAATGAAGACTTGGGCGATAGCCGCAGCTCCGGGTCTAGAGGAGTGTGCTTTTCCTCTGGAGCTAGTAACGCCATGTTGCGTTCAACTTCATGTCCTCCTGGGGGTCGAGTAACGGTTTCAGTGTAGAGAAATGAACATCGCGCTGAAGTAAAGGCACGTGACCAGGGGATCTTTGCGAGTTTTACAACGAGAGTTGTACGTAGGGAACGGTGCAGAACATAGGCTCGACTAAATTTATGGGAGCGGAGCTCCTTAGCTTTACGTAATAGTCCGAAGAATCCCCGCTCTGCGCGCCGTTTATCAAAGCTGATCGTGCCAGTAAGAAAGGGATCGTTACTTACCAATTCGCACGACTCCGGAGTCGCCATCATCCACAATTCAGATCCTGGATGTATCTGATGAAGAGCTGCAATTAGAGGAGTAGATAGCACCGTATCCCCCAGAAAGCTGGTCTGGACTAGAAGTACTTTCGCTCGGAGACTCTCCACCGCTACATTTGATCCAGTGTGGCTACTTTTTTCCAGCACCACTCGGACCGGGGTTTCCGCCACCGTCTGCAGCTGCCGCCGCAGCTGCCGCCGCAATCTTCTGCAGCTCAGCTTCACTTGTGCGCTTTACTATCCGTCCCTTGCTCAGATCATAGGGCGAGATCTCGACGATCACCCGGTCTCCAGGTAGTACACGTATGTAAAAACGTCGCATCTTCCCAGCTAAATAGGCCAATACCTCGTGGCCGTTATCTAACTCAACGCGAAAAGTTGTGTTTGGAAAACACTCCTTAACGATTCCAATCATCTCAATTCCATCTTTGGCCATATACTAATCCTACCTACACTGAAAATTTTCGGTTAATTATCCCCTGTCACTGGTCCTAGTGCGCGATAGCGCTGATAGCGTTTCTCAAGTAGCTCGCTAACACTGCCTTTGGCGAGCTCCTCAAGGTGGCGAACCAGTGATGCTTTTAAGATCTCAGCAGCCTCCTTATGATTATGGTGCGCTCCCCCTTGAGGTTCGTTAACTATCTCATCGGCAACTCCCAATCGTTTTAGATCTTGAGCTGTAATCTGCAACATCTCGGCGGCATAGGCGGCCTGCGAGCCGTCCATCTTGTTTTCGCCATGAAATAGGATTGAGGCACATCCCTCCGGCGTAATCACCGAATAACAGGCATTCTCCATCATCAGGAGTCGATCGCAGACCCCCAAGGCCAAAGCTCCACCACTGCCACCTTCGCCGATTACAACCGCAACGATCGGAACCGTCAACTCGGCCAATTCCTGCAGATTGCGGGCGATCGCTTCGGCTTGACCGCGTTCTTCGGCCTCAAGGCCGGGGAACGCCCCTTGAGTGTCGATTAGGTTGATTAGCGGAAGTTTAAACTTCTCAGCGAGATGAAAGAGTCGAAGTGCTTTGCGGTACCCTTCGGGCTGGGGCATCCCGAAATTTCTATGTAAACGCTCGGCTGTAGTCCGCCCGCGCTGATGGCCAACTACCATCACCGGCTGCTCACCCATTCGAGCCGTTCCTCCGACGATCGCTGGATCGTCTCTAAATAGGCGGTCTCCGTGGAATTCAACAAAATCACTAAACATCAACCTAATGTAATCGAGGGCAAATGGACGATCGAAATGCCGCGAGAGTTGGACGCGCTGATAGGGCGAAAGTCGCCCGTAGACCTCACTCCTTACCTTTACAACACGGGTCTCAAGTTTGGCATACTCGTCGCGTCGATCTTGGTTTCCGGCCAGGATCTCATCCTTGAGGCGCTCAAGCTCAATCTCGAGCTCGACAAGGGGCCGTTCAAAGTCTAGGGGATGGGATATAATACTCATAGGCGAATTGGTGCGTTAGTATAGCCGCGGCATGAGTCAAAAGGCAAAAGGGTAATCATCCAGCCCTCTTCCATCCAGATACCAAACCTGCGTACCACTGCCCGGGTTCGCATTCATTTTATCTAGTGCCGTTTTAATCTCACTGAGTAGCTGCACACGAGAAATCTGCGCAGCCAGGAATCCTCGCCGCATCTCGGAGCGACGACTTGGAGCGCCGCCGCCCTCCGCGCCGATCTCCACCTGCGTAGAGTTTATAGTTCCACCCTCGCGGGGTTCTATAGTAAACCCCCGCTTCCGAGGTTCATTGCGCCAGAAGGTCATCTGACGCTTTGCATACTGACGGGTAGACCGCACGATTGAAACACAGAGCTCGCTCTCGGGGAGCTTACCGTCTAACATTGCGCATACCTCCGCATATCCAAGGGCCGCAAATCCGGGCAGGATATTCCCGTACTGCGCTCGTAGCGCTTGGACCTCGGCGACCAGGCCTGCGTCTAACATCTTAACGACACGCTGCTCAATTCGAGAATAGAGCTGATCGCGTGGCCAACAGAGCACCAAAACTAAACTCGAAATTGGAGCACGTCCCGGAGAATTTTGAACCGGGCGCAATCCAGTTTCAAGTGCGCGAATAACCCGCACTCTATCATTTGGATGGAGCGCTGCGGCTCGCGAAGGAGAAAGTGCAATCAACTGAGCCCAGAGCAGATCACTTGGTTGCTGCGCAAAACGCAAACGCAGTTCAGGGTCCGCACCTGGCTGGTCAGCGAGTCCCTGTAGCAGGGCGGAAATATACATCGTGGTACCGCCACAAAAGATCGTTTGACGACCGCGATTAATAATCTCGCCACAGATTGCAGAGGCCTGCTCATAGAACGTTGCGACATTGCCCTGCAGCTCGGGAGCGCTCGAATCGATCAGGTGATGCGCTATCCCACCGCGTTCTAACTCGGCTACCTTTCCGGAGCCGATATCAAAACCACGCCAGCTCTGAACGGCATCAATGCTTAGAATCTCGCCATCTAGCCGCTGGGCCAACCAGATCGCCAACTCGGACTTGCCACTAGCTGTCGCGCCAGCAACGATCAGGGGAGTTTTTGCAAGGCGACTAAAATCTTGCATTAGATGGTTGGTTAGTTAACCACCCCCAAGACCGGGCACACTACGCATGGCGGCCAACAATCGAGCATCACCAGCTGCCTGATCGATTGCGGCCTGCATTGATGTTGCTAATATCTCCTCCATATCCGATGTACCTAAGAACCATCCGCTCGTTTCGGCGTTTCCACGATATGTCGCGAAGTACCGCACCTGGCCATCAGTATCAAAAACTCGCAGACTGATCTCTGCGTCCGACAAGGCGTGAGAGCTCGGGAACCCCTGGAGTACCGAGAAATTCCAGGAATTAACCTCGCCGCTGATCGTGGCATTGACGAACGGCTTGGGATAGATCCCAGCAGCATGCAGGCTTCTAATTAGGGCACCTGTGACACTCCATGAAACGTCCCCACGACCCTTAATTGAATAACCTGCCACTGTACCGAAGGAGGAATTCTGACGCTTATCAGTCATCGGACGAATATTCACCCCAAGTTCACTGCCGATCGCAGCCGATGCTCCGCCAGTCAGATTTGGAACATTGATCTGACTACTGATACGCGGAGCGCAAGCCATCTGGGTGCCGATCAGGCCCCAAAGGAGTAATCCGTATCCAAGTTTTGATGCCAATCTAAGCGCTGTTGTCATAATTCGGTCCCTTCGGTTGAATAAGAGGTCACTCAGGAACGCAATATAGTAGTCTTTTGAGCTTTACTAAAGTAGGGGGTGAAAATTGTAACCGTTCACGGGGGTATGTAAATTTGGACTCATTCCGTGACCTGTTTGATAGTTTGGGGCTTCAAGACAATTGACACTTTCTTGTCGCCCCTGATCGGGGCACTTTTTGTGAACGGTTAGTGATTGGAGGAAAGACGCTCGCTGGCTCGCGTCAGCAATTGGGGCTTAAAGTGCTTCGCACGAAAGCCCCACCCACCGATTTGCTCCGCAAATCGGCCCCTGAGGGGCCGAAAGTAATAGATATCGGTGGTTTGCCAATCAATTTATGTCCCCCGTGAACGGATACAGAAAATTTACTCCATGTACACACCAACTATCGGTGCGATATAAGGCCCTGTTACTGCGAATTAGAATGGTACTTAAAGATGCGCTCAGATAACTCAGAACCCAGCTTTCTAGGCTCCATGGTTGGGCTGCTGCTCGAACCTGGGACGACGATCGAGAGACTTTTTGAAGAGGAGCATCCTCGATATTCTCTCAGCATGTTCCTTATTTTGCTCGTTTCGGTCTTTGTCCCGATCATTGTGCATGCTAGGCGCTATAATATCGCACAGTCGCATGCAACAAGTATCGCTAGTATCGCCGTTGTAGTTCTACTAACTATATTTCTCTTTTTTGTACTCGAGGGGATCTTTCTACAGTTTATCTCGGCCAAAATCTCAATGGCCAAGCTACTCGCCATGATCTCCTATACTTTGACTCCTCTTACTTTAGCGATCTGGTTAGTATACGCATTTAATTATTTTTATAACCAGCAACTCTCGATAGTTACCCTGCTACTTACGGGCTTTCGTTCAGGTGACGACCAATTTCTGCGGATCGTTCCTGTAGCTGCGTTAGTCGCCCAGCTAATGATGATGGTCGTTTTCTATCACTGCATTCGAGTTCTAACTAACTATGGTGGAGTGACCTCGTTTTTTATTACGGTTATCTCGGGTGTCCCACTGTACGTTTCGCTTGGAATCTCACTGTTAGTTGCTGAAGGTATTCGCACTGGCACCATCGAAACGTTTCTGCAGATTATCAACTCCGCTGAGGTTTTGAATCTATTTGATAACGTTGGGCAGCGTTAGTCTCGAATCAGCCGGACAGATTGTAGTCGCTGTTTGCAATTTAAACATCGCTCCGCTAATTTAGGACCCGATTTTGAATCTCCGCTATGCGTCCCCATCGTCTAGTGGTTAGGACTTCAGCCTTTCACGTTGAAAACACGGGTTCGAATCCCGTTGGGGACGCCATTTCTCGCGCTCGGCGCTCCGGCTGCTTTTCGCGCTCGGCGCTCCGGCTGCTTTTCGCGCTCGGCGCTCCGGCTGCTTTTCGCGCTCGGCGCTCCGGCTGCTTTTCGCGCTCGGCGCTCCGGCCTTAGGGGCTGCCGCCCCTCTCGTCCCCTGATCGGGGACTTCACCCTGCTCGTTCTTTTAATTCGCGCTCGGCGCTCCGGCTGCTTTTCGCGCTCGGCGCTCCGGCCT
>Ga0163148_10000235_pt1 | contig 74030 bp, 55 predicted proteins | sample OliLakLV19MP7P2_FD_148606 | JGI IMG/M metagenome (GOLD analysis project Ga0163148, IMG submission 148606) | Freshwater microbial mat bacterial communities from Lake Vanda, McMurdo Dry Valleys, Antarctica- Oligotrophic Lake LV.19.MP7.P2 | ecosystem: Environmental > Aquatic > Freshwater > Lake >... | reverse complement strand
ATGACCGTCAGATCATTTATCGCAACTGCTATTAAGCAGGGCGCTGATCCCGTCGAAGAACTCGTCGGATTGTTTACCCCAAATAGCGAAGAGTATATGAGACTCGCTCGACACCCTGAATAGTTACAAATGATGAACCTGGTTCAAAGACATTGTCCGAGGTTTTCAAACACCAATATCCTGAGATTAAAAAAATATTACTGGATGGCGGCGCTATCCTGTTTAAGTCGTTTGGCATAGATAATCCCCTGAAACTACAAGAATGCGCCAATACTTTTCCTGGAAAATCCATTGATTATGCAGGCGGCAATTCGCCCCGAACCAACCTCCACGGCAATGTCTATACTTCTACGGAACAGCCCGCAGAAAGCTGGATTTCACTCCATAACGAACTTTCTTACGCAAGTATCTGGCCATCGCATATATTTTTTTGTTGTGAAACACCAGCGCAGGAAGGCGGAAATACCACCATTGCCGACAGCCGAAAAATTTTGGCCGACCTCTCCCCCGAAGTTGTAAAGATTTTCAGGAAAAAAGGCGTTCAATACATCCGTAATCTGCATGGCGGCCAAGGTGCCGGGCCATCCTGGCAACAGACCTTCGAAACCCAAAATCCCGCCGATGTAGAATTGCATTGTAAATCTAATGATATTTTGTTTGAATGGGGGCGTTCAAACAAACTAAAACTCATCGAAAAGCGGCAAGCCATCATTAAACATGCTGAAACCCAGGAAGAAGTTTGGTTCAATCAGGCTGATCAATTTCATCCAAGCACCAATTCGGAGGAAATCTATGAAGCATTAATGGAAATTTATGAAGACAATCTTCAGGAAATGCCTCAATATGTTTGCTTTAATGACGGCAGTGAAATTCCATTGGAAATGTTGGAGGAAATCCGCAAGGTCGGCCACAGGAATACGGTATTATTTGATTGGGAAAAAGGAGATTTGTTGCTTTTAGACAATATCCTTTCTGCCCACGGCAGATCGCCCTTTAAAGGCCCGAGAAAAATATTGGTTGCCATGACTTCCTGATCCGGATGGTTCAGTATTTCAGCGCTTCGACTAATGATTTAATTATCTGATAAACATTTTAATGTATGAAAAAAAGCACCCTTTTCTTTACAATTGTCGGTTTACTCATCGGTAGTCTCAGCGTAGGCTGCGGCAATACATCTAATGGAAAAGATGCGTCCGAAGAGGAAAAATTTGTCCCGAAAAAAGAAGACTATATTGGGACCTATGATATTATTGAAACCAAACACGGAAGAACTTTTGACGTCTTTGTCAAGAACGATACCCTTTTTTATTTCAGCGAAGATATTGGCAATTCAGTGATGTATGAAGAACCCAATGAGGTATTTGATGTTCCCGGACACAAAACCAGGGTGAGGTTTATGCGAAACAAATCCAATGAGATAGACCGCGCAATTTTTGTAACAAAAAAAGGCCGGTACACTGGGGTTAAACAGGTAGCCGACTCAACCTCAACAACAGCGCCACAATAAATTTCATGGAACGTAATATATCTTATTTCCATGAATTTGTGAATGCCACAAAGGATACCCTGATTGTGCAGCCACGCATGGGATTTAGCGCATTTTCAACGATGCGGGAAGGGTTGGAACGGGTAAAAAATGTGGCGGCTGCGACCATCGGTACCATTACCCTCGACAGTTTCACCAGAACCGGAGATTTCGCCAGCGCTCAGAAGGCCATCGAAAATGGAAGTGCTCTGAACGGTTATCCCATCGTTTCTTACGGAAAATCGGGCAATGAGCGACTGATTGGGGGATTGATCGGAAAAGATTTTCCCATTCAGGTCAGGCATGGCTGTTCCAGGCCGGAGCATATTTTTAGAGCTATTGTGGAAGCTGGAATTGATGCAACGGAGGGTGGCCCGATTTCCTATTGCTTTCCTTACGGCAAAGTACCTTTGCAGGACAGTATCCGCTCCTGGCAAACCTGCTCCGAAATGTTCGCAGCAGTTGAGGATAAAAAATACCACTTGGAAAGCTTTGGCGGCTGCATGATGGGGCAGCTTTGTCCACCATCCATGCTCATTGCAATCACGATTGCAGAAGCCTTATTCTTCAGGCGGTTTGGCGTACAATCCTACTCGGTAAGCCTCACTCAGGGTTCAAATATCCGGCAGGATATTGCTGCTTTGGCCGCACTCCATCTAATTGGGGAAAAATACCTCGGCTCTGCAGATAACTGGCACGTCGTTTACTATACCTTCATGGGGAAATTTCCGGAAACGATGAACGGTGCCCGGGCTTTAATGCGCGATAGCGTGCTGGTAGCAAAGGCTGGCGGCGCAAAAAGGCTAATTGTAAAAACCGCCATGGAAGCGCACCAGATTCCAACAATTGAGGACAATATCGAAGCATTGGAGCAAGCGCACCAGGATTTTCACGACCCTGCGGCAGAGGAAGTTTTAAGAAAAAAGGATGACGGCGTGGTTCAGGCAATTTATGAAGAAGCAGATTTTTTGGTTGACCTGCTATTGAATTTAAATCCTGCCATCGAGCGGGCAATCGAATTAGCCTTTAAAAAAGGATATTGGGATGTGCCATTTTGCCTTCATCCAAATAATAATAATGCTGCATTGGCAAAATTAAACGAAGAAGGTTTTATCTTGTGGGCCAATGCTGGTAAAATCCCTTTCCCAAAGCATATTCTCAACCTTGGTTTCTCAAATAAAAAACACCTTACTTCTGACGAACTGCTGTTTATGCTTTCATTCAATCAGTTTAAATACGATATGTTTGGTTTTATTGAAAAACCGGTGTCGAATCATTCCTGACCTTATTTACGACACACTCCTTAACATTTTTTAATCAACAAATAAAATCATGAAGCCCACAGCTCTTTTAACAACAATTCCCTCAGATTCCCACAACTGGAATCTGATTTATATGCAGTTGCTGCTTCAAGAAAATGGATTTGAGGTCATTAATCTGGGCGCTTGCACCACCTATGAAGAAGTAGCGCAAGCCTGCTGCAACATCTTCCCTGAGATTGTAGTTGTGTCTACCGTCAATGGCCACGGCTACCTGGAAGGAAAAACGCTGATAGAAAAGATCAGAGCCATCCCGGAAATGAAAGACATTCCCGTTTATATCGGCGGAAAACTGAGTACGGATAAAAATATGTCCTACCGTTATTCCGTAGAATTAGAAAATGCCGGGTATTCCAGCGTTTATCCTGAAACCAGAAAAATTGCCGATTTTATTTCAGAATTAAAAAAGCAAAACAAAAAAGCTGCATAGCTCTTTATTTGAAACTTTGTCTTTCTTCTGCTTTTCTTTCAAAACAGACAAGTGTATTTTTTAATTTCTCCTTATTGGGTTTAGCCTGGTAAGTAGGTTGTTTGTTTCCTAAAAACAACCTTTCCTAATCTCATACCGTCGGCAGCATCAGGTATGTGCTTGTCTCCTATTGGCATTGCGTATGAAAAATAACTTTTTTAATTATTAAAAAAACAAAACATGGAGTCACAAAATTCACATGAATTGGTACTTGAAAAAGATACCTATCAACAGGCAATTTCTGTAATGGAAAAGTATGGAATCCCCCATACGGACAATCTCCCTTTAGTCGAATCAACGAGCGAATTTGAATTTGGTGGTCAGTACGGCGTCGAGGTTCCTGCAATCAACACGTTTAAATCCTTAAAATTGATTACCTCTTTACTGAAAGAACGGGACGTTTATTGTACCCGGTTTAATGAAACACACGGATCGTTTTTATTGACCGATAGCGAGATACAAGACATGCTGGGGCTATGCAAAGAAAGCGGGTATGGAATTACTTTCGGCCTTGGCCCACGGCCCGAGTACGATATTAAAGCGTCTTTTTACAGAACCAAATTTGGTCTGGAACTGGGCAGGCAACTCAACAACAATGATGCCATCGGGCATTCTGTGGCAGAAGCATTCCGGCTGGTTGAATTGGGATGCCGGGGGATCATCGTTTATGACCTGGGCGTATTGCGGGTATTGAACATCCTCAGAAGCAAGGGGGAACTTCCACAGGATACCGTTTTTAAATTGTCATCGCATTGCGTCATTTCCAATCCTTATGTGGCTAAAGTTTATGAAGAAAACGGCGCAGACAGCGTGACTACCGTACATGACCTGAGCATTGGAATGCTCCAGGAAATCAGGCGCGTTAACAAAAACCTCATCCTTGACGTACCTATTGACATTTATTTGGCAAAAGGAGGTTTTCTGAGGTTTTACGATGTAGCCAATATCGTAAAAGTTGCCGCACCGGTATTCCTGAAAATTGGCGCCAGCAGCCAAGCGGATCCGTACTCTACCATCACGGAAGACATCATCAAAAAACGCGTAGATCGGGTCGCTTTGACGCTGGAATACCTTAACAAGATGTCGCACAATCCAAGCAGGATTACCAAAAACAATCTTAACTTCAGCTTGCCTGTATAAGGAAGATTCCGGTAATCAAAAGTCGGTTTTGATGATTCTGGTAGTCAAAACCGACTTAATTTTCATCAGCCAACCGCGCATGCCAACATGAACCTAAGCGATTTTATTTACGAGAAAAAAAACGCCATCGCCTGGATTACTTTCAACAGGCCAGATAAACTCAATGCTTTACGCAGAAATAGCCGGCGAGAGCTACTCGAGCTTTTGGATGATTTTGACGGCGATGACACCACCAGGGTATTGGTACTAACCGGCCAGGGTCGAGCATTTTCTGCCGGAGCTGACCTTGCAGAGTTAGACGACACCGCCGAAGCATTTTTTGACAAAACTGCCAGGCGGGCGGAACTGGAAGAATTCCAGGACATTACCCGAAAAATAATTAGTCTGAAAAAGCCTGTTATTTGCGCGATTAATGGTATTGCAATCGGGGTAGGGCTTGAAATAGCCTTGTCTTGTGACATCCGGATCGCATCATCAAACGCACGATTTGCTTTCACAGAAGTGAAACACAGCTTGTTTCAAACCAACGGAGTGATGTTTATTCTGCCCCGTTTGATCGGATTTGGCAGGGCAATGGAGGTCATGATGACCGGCCGTATGGTTGACGCAGCAGAAGCGGCATCCATGGGTTTGGTAAGCTGGTCTGAGCCTGCGGATGTTTTTCTGCAGAACGTAGCGGCAACCGCAAGGATGCTATCCGAAAATGCACCCGTTTCTTTAAAACTCATCAAACAGGTAGGCTGGGAAAGTCTGTCCTCATCCTTGCCCGCTACAATGGAAATGGAAGTCAATGGAATGCTGGAGTGCCTGAAAAGTGAAGATATCCGGGAAGGTATTAAAGCCTTTGTAGAAAAACGCAAACCGACTTACCAAGGCCGATGAACATAGAAATTCCCCGCCTGAATTTTTTATGGGCTTATCTCTACCATTGGGCAGAGGCAACCCCGGATGGCATAGCGCTACACGAGAACGGGAAAAGTATGACTTATGCCGGGTTGGAGCTGCGGGTCAATCATTTAGCCGGCGAATTACTGCTACTGGGGCTTGAAAAAGGAGACCGTGTTGTCACAATCCTGCCTTCTGTTTCGGAATACCTGGTGATTTACCTTGCCGTCAGTCAACTTGGCGGAATTATTACCCCTCTTGATGTGCGGTATAAGGCGACTGACCTGGAGCGATTTTTGAATCAATCCGCACCGAAAGTCGTTTTCGCCTGGGCAAAAACAAAAGACAATCCCATCTGGGAACACCTGGCAAGGATTGAGCATCAAAACCCTGTTCGCTTTTTTTTCATAGGCGATGCTGGTTTTGGTGATCCGTACATCCATTTAATGGCAGGCAACGGACAGCCGGGGCTGGATGCCGCAATTCGGCCAGGAGAAAAGAACTGACGGAAGAAGACAGCAACCTGATCGTTTTTACCGGAGGAACAACAGGACAGCCCAAAGGTGCCCTCTTGTCGCACCGCAATGTGGTAGCCATGGCTTATCATGAAGAAGCTTTCCTTCGCAAAGAATTAAGAAGAGCTGGATTTAAAGGCAGGATTTCTACGCTGGCTGCCTTGCCACCCAGTCATGTTGGAGGCACCATCGAGTGCATTGGTCTGGGCCTGCTGGGAGGCCACGAACTCTATTTTCTGGAACATTGGAAACCTGAGGTGGTACTTAAATTGAGTGCTGCTGCAAAGATTCCGTGGCTGGGCGGCGTTCCGACCATGTACGCCATGATGCTGTCCCTATCTGGCCTTGAACACTATGACCGGTCCGGCTTCTACCTGGCCTTGCTGTCAGGGGAGCGGGTAACGCTGGAACTAATTACAGGGATCCAAAAACGGCTATGCCCGCGAATCATCAACGGCTATGGCAGTACGGAAGCAGGCGCAGAACTTACTTTTACCCTTCCGGAAGATGCGCCGGAAAAATTAGCCGAGGGGTATGTAGGGTTTCCACTGCCTCAGGTTTTTATTAAAATCTTAGGCACTGATAACAAAGTCTTGTCGATCGGGCAAACAGGTGAAGTTGTGGTGAAATCCGATTTTACCATCCGGCAATATTTCCGAATGCCCGAAGAAGATAAAGCGGGTTTTACGGAAGATGGATTTTGCCGAACCGGCGACCTTGGATATCTGACCGGTGAAGGTGCCCTCTACCTGAAAGGCCGCAAAAAGCAGGTCATCCGGGTTGGCAGTTATACCGTCATGCCAACAGAAGTAGAAGAGTTGGCGCTCCAAATACCGGAAGTTGCCATAGCTGCTGCACTTGGGGCACCCCATGCCATTTTGGGTGAAGAAGTTTGGCTTTTTGTTGTTGCTCATACAGGGGAAACACTTCGGGAAGAAGCCATCCTCGCTTTTATAAAAAACAGCCTTGCCGATTACAAAGTGCCAAGGCGGGTAGTTGTTCGGGAATCTATCCCTGTCACCAGAATTGGTAAAGCCGACCGCAACAGCCTGATCAAAGAAATGGAAGAAGCCGGTTGGACGCTTTGATTCAGTTAATTTATTTTTTTCATCGGTAGTTTTAAACCCGAAAAATGAAAAATTGGTACAACAAGTATTTATTACCAGGCTTTATTTTTCAATCCATCATCATTGGCGGCGGCTATGGCACTGGCAGGGAAATGGTCGAGTTTTTTATGACCAAAGGGCCATTGGGCGGATATCTCGGAATGCTGATTTCTATGCTGATCTGGAGCTTAGTGATGGCTCTGGGGTTTGAGTTCGCTCGCAAAGAGCAATTATACGACTATCGTAGTTTTCTCAAATCCTTGTTGGGCAAAGGTTGGATCTTGTTTGAAATCATTTTTATCGCGACCATGATGCTCGTAATTGCCGTACTGGGGTCGGCTACCGGGGAATTATGCCAGTCATGGGGTATTCCCAAATTGGTAGGCATCGCGGTTATGTTTGCTGCTGTAGGCTATTTGGTATTTAAAGGCAGTAAATTAATCGAAAAAGTATTTTCGATTTGGTCCTTCGTTTTATATGGCGCTTACTTTTTAGTGATCCTGGTTGCCTTTTCCAAATTCGGAAATCAAATAGCTGCCCAAATGGGTCTTGATCAGGATGGCGATTCCTGGCTAAAAGGCGGATTTCAATACGCCGCTTATAATTTGGGAGCACTGCCAGCCATCCTGTTTGTTGCCCGCCATTTTGAAACCCGCAAAGAAGCCGTCATCGCGGGATTGGTATCCGGGCCATTAGGGATGATTCCGGCCATCCTGATTTACACGGCCATGCTGGCCAGTTATCCTGCTGTACTATCTGAATCTGTACCGGCTTTTTTCCTCATTGAACAATTCAATATGCCGCTGTTGCTCTGGTTTTTCCAAATTGTATTATTCGGAACATTTATTAAAAGCGGAACGGGGTTAATTCACGGATTTAATGAACGCATTGCAGGCGTTTACAAAGAAAAAGGTCAAAAAATGCCCGATCTGGCCCGTCTGGGGGTTGGGATAGCTGTTCTGCTAACCGCAGTATTTATTGCAAATGCCTTTGGCTTAATTGATCTAATTGCCAGGGGCTATGGATACATTACCTGGGCGTTTTGGATCATTTTTTTATTGCCTTTGTTAATCCGGGGTAGTTTAAAAATATTCAAAAAAGAACGACCCGACGAATCATACACGAATTAAACGACCTATCGAAACGCCGTCAGGCAGCCTTTGAGTATAATTATTTTATAACACATAAAAGCTAACAACATGGTGTTATCATGTCTGGAAAGACCTATTGATGTATTTAACATCACGGAATGGGGCGTTGACTTGGATCGGTTTTTGAATAACTTGACACTGCATTACGATATTTACGAATGGGATCACTATTTGCTCAGACAGAACCAAATTGTTTTTTTTCAAAAATACCTGCCGGAAGAAAAAAGGCACTCCTTTGACAATGTCTTATGGTCAGATTATTACGGCGGTAAAATCGGGGACGTAACCGTTAAGGAAATGCTGAATTTTATTCCGGAGGATAAAATACCGAAGTTTCACGAGATTAAAGCAACGCGCAAACGGCTGATTGCAGAATTTAACCTGACTTCGCTTGGCTACGACCAGTGGCGCACAAAACGCATACCGGCGCGGGCATTTGGCCAGTCTTATGCACTAACCAGCAACAGCGCTGTACTGGATTACAGGCAAACCACGGAACGAAGGTTCAAAGAGATGCCTGAATTATTGAATTGTGTTGATTTACAATACATTCTGAGTGGAATCGCCAATGAATTAAAAGAAAAAAATCCGGAAATTTCTTTTCTGAATATTATTGTACACCATACTTTGGTTTATTGTTATTCAAACCAACTGGGAACAAATTCTCCGGAAGGTATTCATCAGGATGGCATGGATTACATCGTCTCTGCTTTGGTACTAGAACGCAATAATATTTCGGGCGGAAAAAGTATCGTTTACGGCAGCGATATGAAAACCAAAATTATGGAAACTGTGCTGCAATCGGGTCAGGGTATTCTCCAACCGGATAAAAATACTGAACTTTGGCACGAAGTAACGCCCATCAAATGTAAAGAAGGCGTTTCGAAAGGCTACCGATCCACCATCGGATTTGACATCACCATAGAGAGGCCTGATTTGTAACTGGATAATTTTGATTAGCAATGAAAAACACTGTTCTTTTTTGCATTCCTTTCGCAGGCGGCAACAAGTATTCTTACACTGGTTTTCAAAGAATCGCTCCTTCCCATCTTGAACTAATTGCCCTCGAGTTACCTGGCCGGGGAAAACGATTGACCGAAGAATGTCTGACCCATGTAGATCAGATGGTAGCGGATATCCTCCCCATAATCAGACAACATGCCGGCCAGCCTTATGCGATTTACGGGCACAGTCTCGGCAGTTTGCTGGCTTATCTGGTTGCCAAAAAAATCATCAAAGAAAATTTACCCCGGCCACTGCGGTTAATTTTAACCGGCCGTGGCGGCGCTTCCGTGAAAAGAATGGACACGCCCCGCTACTTGCTGGAGAAGGAAGCTTTTATTGAATCCCTGCGGGAAATGGGTGGCATGTCGGAAGTATTGGAAAGTGAAGAACTTATGGAGTTCTTCGAGCCTATTATCCGCGCAGATCTTCAGGCGGCAGAAACTTATGAATATGAAGCAGCAACGCCCTTTGATATTCCGGTTACGGTCATGATCGGTGATGGTGAAGGCATAACGATTGAAGAGGCAAACGCATGGCAATCAGAAACTACCTCACCAATTGTCCTGAACGTTTTCCCCGGCAATCACTTTTTTATTTTCGATCACGAGCAAGAAATTATGCAAATCATTGGTGACCAGTTGTTCGGATAAGCCCACTTTTAAAATAACCTCTCAGGCAGGAAACCCCGCTTTTGCTTTCAAATAAAGATAACTGCTTTCCTGCGCCCTTACCTCCGGGTCGCCAGCCATGCGCTCCACATGAGGATTGGTTTGTTCCTGGTCAATCATGCGTGCTTTTACGTTGTCACGGATCTGAAAATCCAGTAAATTTCGAAGTTCCCGGAATAAAATCGGGTCATTAATTGGTGCGGCCACTTCAATGCGCCGGTCTAAGTTGCGGGTCATCCAATCAGCAGAAGCGATAAACAATTCTTCTTCCCCGCCATTGCCAAACAGGTAGATGCGGGCGTGTTCCAAAAAGCGGTCTACGATGCTTGTGACGCGAATGTTTTCGCTCATCCCGGGCACGCCGGGAACGAGGCAACAAATACCCCTTACGATGATGCGGATGCTTACCCCTGCCCGGCTTGCTTCATATAATTTAGCAATCATCGTCTTATCTTCTAAGCTATTCATTTTCAAGATCAGGTAGGCCGGATGGTTGTTCTTTGCATTTTCTATTTCGCGCTCAATCCGCTCCAGAAATCCTTCGCGCATGGTAAATGGTGCTACGAGTAACTGCTTGCAGCGGGGCAGGATAATTTTGCGCGACAGGAGGTCGAAAACCTGGCCCACTTCTGCTGTCAATTTGGGGTGGCAGGTCAGCAAGGCGTGGTCGGTATACAACAGCGCCGTTTTTTCATTAAAATTTCCGGTGCCGATGTAAGCATAACGCTTTATGGCACTGGTTTCGGCGCAGCCGATGAGCAACAATTTGCAGTGTACTTTAATGCCAGGATAGCTGTAATGAACGCTTGCCCCAGCTTTTTCCAATTGCTCGCCCCAATAGAGGTTGGATGCTTCATCGAACCGCGCTTTGGCTTCGATAAATACGGTTACATCCTTGCCCTGTTCACAAGCGCTAATGAGGGCTTTTACAATTTCAGATTGCGCTGCAGCGCGGTACAGGGTTATTTTGATGGTGGTTACGGAAGCATCCGCTGCCGCTTCCCGGATCAGGCGGCCAACGTAGTCGAAACGCTGGTAAGGCAAGTGCAACAAATAATCGCGACCACTCATAGCAGCCATGATGGAGGTCGCTCTTTCCAATTCAGGGTGCGGCAACGGCGGCCAGATTCGGTAGTGCAGCTTGGGATTATTGCCGGGATTCGGGAAACCGAAGAAATCATTGAAATTGTGGTAGCGCGCACCGGGAATCATCTCATTTTTGCCAAGATCGAAAATCGCTTTCAATTGCATGCGCAACGTTTCCGGCATCCGGCTGTCGTATAAAAACCGCGTCGGCGCGCCGATATGCCGTTCTTCCAACCCCTGTTTGATTTTTTCGATCAGATCGCCGCTGTATTCATCGTCAATATACATTTCCGCGTCCCTCGACATTTTCACAGCGAATGCGTCTTCGATTGGCTTTCCCAATAATTCAGGCAAATTCAGGCGGATGATGTCGTCCAGAAAGGTAATATCGAATCGGTCTTCGATGCCAGGCAGTTCTACAAACCGCGGACACGAGCCAACCGGCATTTCAATCAAATGCAATGCTGGCAGCTCCCCTCCCGTAGCGACCACAAAATACAAGGCTTTGTTTTTCAAAAACGGTGCAGGCGAACCGGTTGCCAATTCAAGCGAATGGAGATGAGGCAAAACCTGCCCGGTGAAATATTCTCTGGCAAATGCCCGCTGTGCTCCACTAAAGTCTTCCGTATTCAATAATCGGATGCCGTTGCGCTCCAATTCGGGGATAATCTGCTCGCGAAAAATGCTGCCAAATTCGCGCTGCTGCTCCTCCACAATAGCCCGAATTTGCCGGAGTTCCTTTTTGGGTTTCAATTCGAACTCCCGGCGGGTTTCTTTTTTTAGCGATTTAAAAGAGCGCAAGGCCGATACCCTGACCCGGTAGAATTCATCGAGGTTGGCGCTGTAAATGGCCAAAAATTTGATCTTCTCATACAAGGGTACTCGCGGATCACGGGCCTCCTGCAAAACGCGGTGGTTGAAGGAAAGCCAGCTCAGGTCGCGGCTGTAATAAAGGGATGTCGGCATGAATGAAACTGCATGATTAAAAAGTAATGCCGAAGATAAGGCATGAAGTTTACTATTTCAAAATGCTTTTTCAGAACGGTAATTTCAACATAAAAAAGCGCCGCTCCCAATCGGGAAGCGGCGCTTAGTTTTGCTGTTTTTTGAATACTTATACGCTGGTGTCTGCTCTTTAGCCTGCGATAGCAAGGCGTGCGAAGACCCCAAAATCGGGAGTTTGGTGCGGTTAGTGAGGGCGTCACTCTAAGTGACCCCCTCACTTGCCCCAGCTATCGGACTACAAAGACGGTCACTAATTAAAGACCACTCGCTTGGCGAGGAAGCCTTTTTCAAAGCGAACCTTGACCAAATACATCCCCGGAGGCAAATTGTTCCGTTGCAAAGTATACTGGTTGTTGTTCACATTGCGAACCGACTGAACCAGCATCCCATTCATATTGAACACCTGAACGTCCATCATAGGCGTTTGCGCATTGCACTGAATGAGCATATCGCTGCTGGATGGGTTTGGTGCAACTGAAAGTTGTACCAGATCTTCGTTCGCAATTTCTTCCGTTTTGCTAACCAACAGGCAGCTTTCCAATTGCAGACCCTGGCAAGCGCGCGGGATGAAATATTGCATAATCGTGTCAATGTACAAACGGGCTTTGGTCGCCGACATATCCGGGTTGGTAATCAAACCGTTGTTGTGCAGCACGTCCGAGTTCAGCATGAATTGAGCCGGGAATTGAGCGATGATGGCATCAAGCAGTGGCTTGTTCCACCAGTCCCACGGACCGGAACCCAACCCCGCCACGCGGAACGGATAAATGTGGTCTGCGCCCAGCGTAGTTGGTCCCTGACCAAGTGCAGCGAGGTTAACCGGCACGTTTTTCACAGCCGTTACAAACTGCGTCAACGCGTCTGGATTCATGGTCAAAACTGGTGCCAGGATATCATTGGCACCTGATTCGTTTGCAAATTGAACCGCCGTTCTTGTACCCGATACGTTGACTACAAATTCCATCGTGGTCGGCACGATAACCGGGCCGTTGCCAAATGGTGCAAATGGATCGGTTACTACGTGGTAGCCCATCGTCACCGGTTCATTGGCGCTGCCATCTACCCAGCTGCTGTCGCCAAGCGCGCCGCCCATATTGATGGCCATCGCAAAATCTGAGCTGTAGCCTAAGTGGTTGGGCGTGTTCAACGGCGTTGTGTTGGTGCCGTTGACGTCGCCGTGCAAACTTTCGATCACAAAAGGCAGGGCAGTTTGTGTATTGATGAACTTATCAATCACAATTTCCTGATAGTCATCTAAAAAAGCAGCTCCAAGAGAGATGTACCCTCCGGTACCTTGTCCCCACATGACAATTTTGTCCGGGTCAATGCCGTAGGTGTTACCCCCTTCTGCTACATTTTTGCGCAGAAAGCGAACGCAGGTACGAGCATCCTGAATACCGCGGTAAGCCGCCTGAAGCAAAGACCCCGTTCTAACGTTCTGGTCAGGAGAAGTGGGCAACCAGCCTTGGCGGTAAGTAACTGCTATTGCGACGTAGCCTCTTTTTGCTAAGCGGGTGCATACCTCAACGACAGTCGAGTCGAGTCTCCCACCTGTAATTTGTCCATTCAAATACTGTGGCAAAAAGCTGCCGGTATGGAAGTACAGGACGACAGGGCGTTCTGTTTCCGAATCTCCTGCTGGCGAATAAACATCCATCTTGAGATCAAGGGCAGTCGGAGTGCCGGTCAGCACAGAAATGTTGGTTCCATAAACGACATCACTCACCTTATTAAACCCGCTGAATATCGGATCTACATAGCGCGTATTCTGCGCTTGCAGGAAACTGAAGCCCGAAAAGAACAAGAGGAGTAGAATCGGAATGTTGACTTTTTTCATAGAAAGCAAGTTTATTGGTTTAAAAATATTTGAGAAAAGGAAGTTGCTATTTTTTCTTGAATTCGTAAGTCACCGAAAGGTAAGCCAGTCTTCCGATACGCGGGCCACCATAAGTTTGAAATACTTTGTTGTCCAAAATATTACTGGCACCCAGCTTGAAGGTGGTGTTTATTTTTTTAACCTCCACGTTGACCTGCGCATCCAACATGTCGTAGGATGGGATGATGCCGGTGAACTGAGGTGACCCTTCAAAAATGAATTCGTCAATCCACTTGTAGTTGATGCTGAACCCGAAATTTGGTATCGAAGTCCCACCAAAGCGCAAGGTAATGTCCCTTCCGGAAATTCCGATGTTGTATTTGTGTTCGGGGGTGTTGAAAGCCGGAACGATCGGATCGTCGGTTTCGGTGTTTAGCTTGTTCCAGGAATAGTTGGCATTGACGGAATAATACTGTTGAAAATACAGGCTGGCACCGATTGAGAAACCTTGCGTGGTTACCCGATCAGTCGCGTTTGCGGCTATCCGATAAGCCTGTGCCCCGGTAATTCCGCCGGAAATGGTATTGATAAAGGCGTCAACCCCAATGTTGAACCCTATAAAATCCTGATAAAAGCTGTAATAGTAGGTAGCATCAAGATACAGGCGGTCAAACAAGGTTGTCCGGTAGCCCACTTCTACTGTTTGTACTTTTTCCGGGCGGATCGGAGCAACACTGAAATAGTCTAAAAGGCTTACATCATTGGTATTGAGGTAATCGCGAAGCGACTCAATCGTTACCAAACTATCTACGCCGTCAATATTGCCCAGCAGGATGGCTCGGCCAACGTTGTAAAACAGATATTGGTCGGCCAGCGTAGGGTTTCGGATGGCTGAAGAGAAAGACAAACGCAGGGTATTATCCGGATTAGGCGTATAAACTAATGACGCTGCCGGCGAAAACAGGTAATCGAAGTTTTGATTTTTATCCATGCGGATAGAAGCGCTGAATTTCAGTCGGTTGTTGAATTCGAGGGTACCCCCGCCATAGATTCCGTATTCATACGTATTGATCTTTCTGCCGGCTGTGTCCGACAGAATAGACCCCTGAGAATCAGGCAAATATTGCCGTCCATTGGCACCAACAACAATATCCAGATCGGAAATACTTCCTCCCTGATAGAGGTCGTTGAATTTATACTCCCCATGCGCATGGATCAGGGCAGATTTGTCAAAAAACCGGGTTCCGCCTTCCGCATAAGAGACCCTTGAAGTAATGTCGTCGAATGCCTGCTGAAAGCGCTGGGTGCCTGGCTCGTAATAATCTACTGCTTCTACTAAAGCATCCCCTTTCAAAGCAATTTCCTGGGCCTGTCCATGCCAGACCCTAAGGGAATCCCGAAGCATCGGGTTGGCTAAAAAAGCATTTAGCGCATCACGATACCCCTGCGGATCGCCCGGAAACTGGGAAATGCGCGGCAACCCGTCTATGCTGTTAATTTTAGGCACGATCTGCGTTTGCCAGTGGGCTATATAGGTAGCGCTCCAGTACTGTCCTTCTTTTGCATTTTCCTGCAATTGCAGAGCCGTGAAATAAGGGTCATAGGAATCGCCGGCGTCTTCGTGGGTGGCATACACCCGGAAGAAATATTTATCTTCTTTTTTCAACTCCACCCGGTGCTGAAAGAAACGAATATTGCGCAAGCTATAACGGTTATCGCCCTGATAAACAGTGGTTCCTGTGCTGAAATTGGAGGCCAAAATCAAGGTAGGCGATTCTACGGTTTTCGAAGGGTTCAGCCGAATATGCGCTGCGGCACCAACTTTTACGTTACGGGAGTTGTAATCCACCAGATCCCTTTCCTGGTATCCCCGACGGTGAATAGCCCCCATGCCGATGATGGTTGGATATTCGTTGCCACTCACAAATTCATCCCCATAAATATTCACAGCGTCATAGCCGCCGGGGTTGTCCTGTGCGCTTTGCGAATCAAAGACCACATCGTAGTTGTCCGCTTCCCAGTCGTAAGCACTGAAACCTGAAAAATTGAATTTATAAGCAATGTGCTCAAGGCCATCTTTGTTTTTAATGGCATCTGCCCAGCGAATGGCGCCTTCCAGCAAGCTACGTTCGCCGACTTTCAACATGACGGAAAGCCCTTTTTGAAGGAAAGGATCCCGAGTTTCCATGCTGATCACCCCGTTGAATGCATTGGGGCCATAAAAAGCGGAGCTGGCACCCACCACTAAGTTCACCCGGTTGACATCCAATTCGGAGGCACCCAGAAAGTTGCCCAAAGAAAAATTCAATCCGGGAGACTGGTTGTCTACGCCGTCAATGATTTGGAGGGAGCGCACGGGACTGGTACTGTTGAATCCACGCGTGTTCACAATTTTGAAGCCCAAGCTGGCCGCCGTCAAATCAACGTCTTTCAACGCACCCAGCCCATCGTAGAAGCTGGCAGCCGGCGTTTGTTTGATGGCAATATTGTCCAGCGACTCTACAGTTAGAGCCGATTGCTTTTGCTTGTCGCTGATGCGTTGCCCTTTTACTTCAACCGTGGCAATGGTAATGGAATTTTCCGGCAACTTCATGACGATGCGCTGGGCAGTTGAAGTGACTTCCAGTTCTTTCTCATCGTAGCCCGTGTAGGAAAATACAATGGTAAGCGGTAGCGGGTTTGAGGTACGCAGCTCAAATGTACCATCGTATTCCGTGGTGACGCCCTCGGTCGTACCTTTAATAAATACGTTTGCCAAAATCAATGGCTCACCGCTCTTTTCGTCTTTGACTTCACCCCGAATGACAGTTTGACCGATCAGGGGAGTCAATCCGAAAATAAGAATAATATTAAGAAGACAGGTGTAGATTGAAAATTTCATGCTATATTCCTGTGCTGGTTTAGAAAAATAATTTGGATTTGAAGGCCAAATTAGAGATTTTCCTTTATACTTGATCTTTTGCTGTCAGAATTTTTCAGCAACAAAGAAGGTAAAACTTTCCCAATCCCCGAACGTTTTTATATTCGCACAAAGATTCTTTCTTCGTTATGAACAATTCATATCAACAATTCCCTGACAGTGCGCGTGTTTGGGTGTATCAGAGCGATCGCCCATTCCCAGCGGAAGCGCTTGCCGATGTTCAAAAAAAAGTGCAGGATTTCGCCCAGCGGTGGATCAGCCACGACCGCCGGTTGCGCGCTTTTGCCGATGTCTGGCATCATCGCTTCATTATTTTAATGGTAGATGAAGGCATGGCCGACGCCAGCGGTTGTTCTATTGACTCCTCCGTGCGTTTCCTCAAAGCGCTTCAAGCCGAGCACGGCGTGGATCTTTTCGATCGCATGCGATTCAGTTACCGCCGGGGAGACCAGGTATTCACCGTTCCACGGGGGGAGTTCGCCGAAAAATATGCCGCCGGCGAAATTGATGACCACACCTTGGTCTTCGATACGCTGATCTCGAACAAAGGCGATTTGGAGCGTTCCTGGGAAAAAGCGCTGGGGCAGAGTTGGCATAAGCGCCTTGTTTAGTGGGCAGTTTTACAGTGGGCAGTTGCCAGGATTGCGCTTACTTCTGATAAGGTTACGTATTCAAAACCAACTACCAACACCTTGAAACCTGAAACAAAACCGCCAACTCCCTCATCAAAGTCACTGCTTCGTTACAAAATTATATACCAATGTTTGGAAAAGTAAAAAAATGGCTGGGCATTGAAGGGGTAAAATTAGAATTGCTCCTGCCGGAAGAAGTTTTTGAAAAAGAAGGATTTATGGAAGGTGGGATGCGCTTTCAATCCATGAACCCGCAAACGGTTACGGAGGTGAAAGTCGTGTTGATCGAGCGCTATTCGCGGGGGCGCGGAGCAGAAAAACTCATTGATGAATACGAATTAGGCAGCATTGTGCTTCGGCAAATCATCGAAGTGCCGGCCAATGAGCCAGTTGAAATAGACTTTACCTTGCCATTTTCCATCCCTCGATCTGATATTGATCAATTTGGCAAGCGCAATTTCCTTTTTGGAGGCATCGCTAAAATTGCAAAAATGACGCGCGCCGCCAAATCGGAATACCGGGTCGAAGCTGAAGCCCGTATTCAGGGGGTTGCGCTTAATCCGTTTGATAAAAAAGGTATTGTGATAAAGTAATACTCGAACGTTAAGGAGCGTGTCGTAAAGAACAGACACCGGTAAATGAGTCCCGTGTCTGTTCTTTAGCGTTCGAAAGCAAGGCATGTGAAGACCCAAAAATCGGAGTTTACTCGCGTAAATGACGCTTTTTGGGCCTTCGCATAACGCAGCTATCGGACTATAAAGACTGACACTAAATATAAAAAAAGCCCCTCGCTCAAATCAACGAGGGGCATAAAGGCTGCAAAAATTACACTTCTTTTTTATTCGGCAATCATCTTCCCACTGGCCACCATCCGGCCTTCGCGGCTGATTTTCCAGAACAACAACCCTGCGGGTAAGGCGTTTCTCATCACCTGACAGCGCTGGCCATCAAATGTCATGGAGCCGAGCTGGCGTCCGGCGGCATCATACAATTCGAGCGCGTAATCGCCTGCCGGGGCACCTTCCGGTAATTCAAACGTCGTTTGGGTGCTGAAGGGGTTGGGGTAAATGATTACATTCAGTGCCTGGGGAGCAATGCCCTCATCCGTTTTAACCAGCACAAAATCTTCGTACGTCCGGAGAACCGTATTCGTAATGATCGGTTCGTTATAGTCGAAGTAGATCGCTGCGTTGTTTTCTACCACGGTTCCCTGCGCCAGACCGCCTTTGGGATAAACCCGGAAGAGCACATATCCCTGAGAAGCTTCCAGATTAGCCGTGCTGTCCGGCAACAGGATGTTGTTGAAGGAAAAGTGCAGGATGTTTTCGTTCAGCAAGGCAAATTCGTAAGCGTGGCTTGCGCCGAGTACTTCTATTCTGTCTGCATTGAAATGGGGCGACAGGGTATCCCGGATTACCACCAAATAAGCGGTGTCATTGCCGGTGTTCTGGAACCGAATAGTGTATTCAAGCGGTGTGCCCGGGCGCACACTATGCGCTTCGCCGAATCCCAGCGGCGTGGCGTTTTTGTCGTTCGGGTCGTAGGAGTTCACCACGGGAACACACTTGGTTGTCGTAAATGGCCCGGCACTACCGCCAAATCCTGTTGGATCGCCGCCTGTACCGGCGCAATTGCTCAGTGAAAAAACAACCTGGTCGTCGCCGGGAAAACCAGGTTCCTGTTCTACGGTCATCACAATTGTAGAAGTATCGTCAGTGGGCATTATTGGCGTAAGGACTTGCTCAGTCATTGGATTCAGGGTGATTTCGTCTTCGAGCAATACGATCTGATCTTCCACAATAATGTAATGACGGGGCAATGAATTGGGGGCATTGCCAATATTTTTGATGGTAAAAACAGCATTGTTATCTTCATCACATTCCCCTTCAATGGCCATGATGGCGCCATTCCATTCCGGAGCTTCTCCGCAAAATTCTTCGGGTGTCACGCTGGCCACTACACAAAGCTCATCGCCAATTTGCAGGTCGCAGTTGCCTTCAAACCAGATGCTGACCCCCGTCCAGTTATCGCCCGGCGAAGGGAGCACTTGTCCCAGTTGAAAAACTAAGGTATTGCCGTTGACAGAAGCTGGCTGGGGCGCTGCGTTTACATACGTTAGACCCGGAGGCAGCACCACTTCCAACGTGGCATTTTCAGCAGGCGCTGCGCCGTCGTTTCGGTAATTGACGAAAAAAGATCTTGTTTGGCAAGGGCGAACCGAAAATGCCTGCACGGCCACCCGCATTTGTGAACAATTGGTTTCAGCGCGGGCAACGAAATCGGCAGTAACCACCTGTGGGGTGAGGCCGCTCACACTCACAACTTGCGAAGCCGGGTCGCAAATGCTGAAGTTTTGGTTGAGCGGAACTGCAACGACCGTATAATTGCCTTCGGGAGCGGTAAAACTATAAGCACCGTTTGCATTCGTAAAGGAAATGGCCTCGATGGCTCCATTTTCTTTGAATAATTTTACCCGCCAATTCTTCAAAAGGAGCTCGCCCTGGTCGGCAATGCAGTTGTTGTTCTGATCCAGTTGAAGCGTTCCACTGATCTGATGAAGGACAGGCCCGGCCCCCATCGGAAAGTCAAGTGTAGCGCTGCCGTTGGCCCCTGCCGGGAAAGAGACGCCTGGCAAACTTACGGAGCAATAGACATAATTCTGATTGGAGGCGGATGCGACCACGGTGTAATTTCCAGGCGGTACAATTAGCGTGTAGGCACCATCAGCCCCGGAGAAGGTGTGGAAATTGTGGGTGCTATTAAAGGCGCTGATTTGTGCATGTGCAATGCCCAATTCTGTAGCAGCCAGTGTGCAGTCTTCATCACTGTCGTAACCTACTTTTCCGGTGAGGACTCCTGCGAAAATAGCTTCATTTTCAGTGACGCGGAATAAGCCAATTTTTGACTCGGAAGAGTTTTGATACTTACCACCTGTGCCAATGCCCCAACCATCGGAAGTAGGATGCCCAAAGAGGTATTGAAGGGGGCTTTGGCCGTCTTCCGGAGCTTCTGCCGACCAGACGATGGCGCCGTCCTGTTGGAACCGGGCCATAAAACTCTTGTTCCACGTCGTTCGTCCGGCTACCAGGAAAGAACCGTCCGGATAAAACCCAAGGCTTAAAATCTGACTGATCGGTAGCAACAGAGTAGGGGTCTGCCCGGTTTGATTCCCTTGTGCATCGAAGAAGTGTACGCTGAAATTGCTCAAATTTATTTGACTGACCACGCCAAATCCGCCATCAGGCATCGGACTAATCACATCGGTGAGACCGGCTAAAGGCGCTGTTTGCCAAACAACATTGCTTTGCGGATCAACCCGGGTGAAAACCCTTGCGGATTGCAAGCTATGCTCAATGAGTACGTCACCATTGGAAAGGAGGATTGATGCATTGATGCGGGGCACCTCTTCGATCTGGTGTTCTTCGACCAGGTCGCCGTTGGAATTGAACCGCGAAACGTAATGCTCCCAGTCTGTAAAATAAGTAGACAAATGCGATCGGGTGGCTAAAAAATCCCCGTTGGGTAAAGCGCTGAGCGGATAAACCTGGTTTTCTACTCCGGGCAAATCTTTACCCCAGAGTAGTTCCCCCGTGGCTGCAATGCGCAGGACGTCGTATCCCGTAACCGTATCGAAAATCCCAAAAACAAAGCTGCCCTCATTCAACTCCAAAGGTCCGCTGTAAAGCTGTGAATAAAGGCCGTTTGGGCCAATGTTAGCATTCAGGTACGTGTTGTCCCATTCGGTCTGAAGGGCTGCATTTACCTTGATGGCACGTGGAAGAGAGAACGAGGGATTCTCCGCGAACAGGTTATGCGCCATACCGAGCATGATGTAGCCGCCATCTGCCGTTGGCCGGATATAGGATCCGATCGAAGAGTTGAAACCATCCGGGTTCTCAAAAATGATTTTTTGATTTTGAGCCGTGAGAGGCGTCAGTACCCAACTGAGGCATAATCCCAAAATTGCCAGGAGTACGTATTGTCTTGCTTGTTTTTTCATGGTGGCCATGTTTTTTGATTCGATACAAAAGTCCGTTGTGTTGGCGTGGGAAACAAAATCAATTTTTATTGTTTATCGGATTGGTTTTTGTAAAATTGCGTCTGTTCTTATTGACAAACAAAGCTTTATTTAGATAAATTTGAACTTTGTTTAAACGCTAAATAACGAAAAAGAAATCATGAAAGACGCCGCTCTTGTAGAAGCTTTCAACGCCTTAACGGCCTGGGAACTGCGCGCGTTCAAAACGTGGCTGGAATCGCCTTGTTTTAACCGGAAAACATCACTGCTGCGCTTGTACGATTATCTTGAAGGATGCCGCAACAAAAGGGTAGAACCTTATTTAGCCCATGCCGTAGCGGTTGTATTTGATCCGCCTTTGCCGGGGTTAGCCAAATTACGGCACGAAATGAGTGCGTTGCTCAAATTGTTGCGCGACTTTTTGATTTGGCAGGAACTCGCCCAAACGCCCGTACAACAGTCCTTGCTGTTGCTCAAGGCTCTTCGGAAAAGAGGGTTGGAAAAAAATTTTTCGCTTACGCTCCAGGAAACGGAAAATTTGATAGCAGAAGGAACCTTACACGTTGCTTTTTCCGAAAACTTAGATCATTTTCGGCTGGAAATGGAAAAATACGAATGGGCCATCCGCTCCCAGCGTGGCCCTAATTTTTCTTTTGAAGACATGGCAACCAGTCTAAGTGCCTGGTATGCGGGTCAATTGCTGCAAATTGCTTGCGTGGAACGCTCACAGCAAGCCGTCCACCGCCGCGAAAAACAAAGCGAAACCTGGATTGAACCCGTGTTGCAGCAGTTGCCCGGGCGTCCGCAAGAGCAATTGCCGGGGGTAGCTTTGTATTACCAGGGCTACCGCATGTTGTCGGAGCACGATGGAAATGAGCCGGTTCAGGTTTTTCGAACCCTGCTGGAAGCGCACCAAAGCCGGTTGCCGCGTACCGAGGCGCGAAGTTTACTCATGCTGGCCATCAACCACGGCATTCGGCGCATCAATGAAGGCGACCGAACCGCCTTGCACACTACACTTGATTTCTATTTACTGGGACTGGAAAAACGCCTTTTGCAGGACGAAAACGGCATACTTTCGAAATACACGTACAATAACGTGCTCATGAATTTTTTGGCGCTGGAGGAGTGGGAAAAAGCTGCTCAATTTTTGGAAGTCTACCGGACTCAATTGCCTGATAAAGAGGAAGAAAACACCTATTGCTACAACTTAGCCATTTACCATTTTCGCAGGGGGGACTTTGATACAACCCTTGAGTTGTTGCGCAATGTGAATTTTCCGGACTCCATGTACAACTTAGAAGCCCGGAAAATGCTGCTGAAAATTTATTTTGAACAGGGCGCTTCCGACGCGCTCGAATCCTCCTTGGAAAACCTGCTTACCTGGCTGCGCAGGCATAGGGAAATTGGCTATCACCGGGAAATGTACCGCAATCTTGCGCGATTTACGGGACGATTGCTCCGGCTTAGTCCCGGTGATGAAGCGCAACGCAGGCGTTTGGAAAAGAAAATCCGGGATACGCCTTTGGTGGCGGAAAGAGCCTGGTTGCTGGAGAAATTGAAGAAGAAATGAAAAGTTGAGAAGGGGCGAGGGGCAAGTTGGCAAGGGGCGAAAGGGCAAGGGGCAAACTTGCAATACTTGCCAATTTGCCCCTTGCATTTTTTTGCCCCTTGCTGTACTTATTTTAAAGCACCAAACCCAAGGTCAGGCCAATACCCCGCGTACGCAGGTAAGGCTTGTTGTCGTTATTGTTGTTGGCATCCTCGTCTAAGAGGTTGTTCACGCCTAAGTTGTAACGGGCGTCAATGAACAGTTTGCCAAAGTGAAGCCCTGCTCCGAAGGAAGCGCCCCAGTCTACGCGCTTTTCCTGAATAGTTTCGTCATTGTAATCAATATCCTGCTCGCTAACAGTCGTTTGACCCAAAACGGTCAACTCCTGCTTGCTTTTTCCATTGAGTACATAGCCGACAAAGGGGCCTCCAAGAATATAAAAACCAAGACCTTCACCGTCAGTACTGCCGAGTTTGAGCTTCAGCAAAACAGGCAATTCTACGTAGTTATACCGGACTGTGTTGATTAACTTATTGCTTTCGTTGATGATGTACTCTGCTTTGCCCCCTTTTTGAATGAAAAGCAATTCAGGTTGGATCGCCAGTGGCCCGGCAATCGGCAGTTCAAAGGTCAGTCCGCCTTGAAAACCAAGGATAGAAACTGCTTTGTAATCGTCGTAGTTTGCTTCGTCAGGATCTTGTGACAGGCTGGCAACGTTGATACCTGCCTTAATGCCGATCTGAGTCCATGCTGTCGTACCTATAAACAAAACGGCAGTTGCCAGCGCTAGTGATTTGAACAACTTCGATGTAGTCATTTTTAAAGATTTTGATTAAGTAATGGCTTGTTCTTTTTGGTTTCGATAAACCTGTAATCTTAATGCAAAGATCATCTCTTCAAGCCAGCTAAGCCTTACACAATTTCGGAAATGAGTTACATCTTTCACATATTTTCGCATCGCATAACGCAGCTATCAAACCCTAAAATCTATTTACCTGCTGCCTCCACCCGCCGCACAAACTGATTCGCCGTTGTAAGATCAACCGCCTGAATTTCATAAGTTTCTCCATCCGGCATTTTCATGACCAAATCTTTTGCTTTCATGGCCTGGAGTGCTTCCATGAAGGCCGGGTTATTGGAAGTCACACTTAAAATGCCTTGCTTGTATCCAAAGAAATAGAACAATTGGCTTGGCGATTTCAGGTGAACGTACACCCGGTCATCGTCATCAGCAGTGGGCATTTTGAATTCAACGTAGCCGGTCACGACTTTATTGAAAGATTCCCCGTTCATGCTCACCAAACCTAAGTTGTTGTCTGTGGTCACAAAAGACTGTAAATCTCCATCCCAGCGCATTTTCAGGCGACTGAACAGGAAGGTGTAGTCGTTGTATTTCTTCGGAATATCGAGATAGCCAGAACTGATGCCGTTGATGGCATCCTGCGCGTCCTTATCCTGCGGGAAAAGTTCGTTGGCTGCTTTTTTGTAAAAATTGATGTCCGTCAAATAGGTAATGATGCGCGCATCGAAGCTGGCAGACTTGAAGTCGTTGATCATAATGCTCATCAGCTTTTCCGGTACGATCAGTTTTACACCGCTCATCAATTCTGCCGTCACCCGGATTTCTACTGCCGGTGCCTTGGGCTTGGGCATGGCGACGCTGTCCGGTTCTGCCGACATAATCTGGTCGGGTTCTGCCGACATAATTTGGTCTTCCGAGCCTGGTTCTGGTTCCGGTGCCGGTTCGGGGAAAGCGGTTTGTGCAAAACCGGCTGCATCCACCTTGATGTATTTTAGCCCGGAGCCAATATTGAAACGTCCTTCGGCTTCTACTTTTCCGTCTTTGTTTTTAAAAGTAAAAACATTGCCTTTCAGTTCATTGCGAATAATTTTGGAAGAGTCGCCGAAAATGAAGTGGTCTAATTTTTCATCGTATTTGAAAACCCCTTTCACTGGCAGAATCGGTCGGTCTTTCCGGAAAGACAGCGGCATCATGGCACGTGGGTAGACGCGAGCCGTTTCTTTGCTCAGGAACAGGCCGGTAAACAAGGGTTCGCCTTCGATGCTTTTGGGCGCATTGAAAGCAATGTGCAAATCGCTTTTGTCCCCTTCGCTGCTCACTGTGAACCAGGGTTTTAGCGGCAATTTTTCGGCTTCCAAACGAGCAAAACCGTCGAATGTCAGGTTTTTAGACTGTGCGTTCAAACTGATTTTACCCTGGAAAGTTGTTTTCAGGTCAATGTAGAAACTGTCTTTGGCTTCTACCGTGCCGGAAGCGCGGGTTTCTACACGTTTTTCAGTTAATTGTCCTTTGCCAATGGGCTGGCCGATGATTTCCTGGAACAGGATTTCCTGATCGCGCCCGGCGATGTTGTATTCGTAGTAACCACTTGCCTTGTAGAGTCTCCGACCCAGAATTTCCACTTTGGCTTTGTTGATGACGTGCTGTTTGTTGAGCGTATCGGCTACAATTTTCGAGTTTTCAAACGGCTTCATTACCCCGTTAGGGCCAATTTCTACATAGTTGCTGTCGGGGTAAATAAAGGCATCGGCAGCAATGATGTGCGGGACATGACTGATTTGCAAAAGGCTGTTTTTTAAATCATAACGGGCGCTGCCGCCTTCAAATCGCAGCGAATCCTGGTCGGGGTGAATGGAGAGGAAAGTGGCGAGTTGCGTCGTATCTTCCTGAAATTTAATCTCTTCGGTTTTCATATCCCACGTAAAATCGTGGAAAGATGTTTCGTACTGGTTATAAGGCAGGGTGGTGAGGACATAATCCCCGTTGGCTTCAAACTCGCCAATTTTTTCATCAAAATCTACATAGCCACGGACGTTCTGCGTCTGAAGCGCCATTTTTTTCGGGTCAACCGATTTAATGCTGATGGACGTGGTGTCTGCTTTTGCCGAAAAGGTACCGAAAGCCATTAGGTTGGATTTCATTTCGGCCTTGCTCCATTCAAAAAGGCCATCGCCTTTCAAACCGCCAGGCGTCAGAATCAGCGTTCCTTTCAGGGTGTGGTCGTTGGTGCGGTATAGTGCAAACGGCGCCTCTTTCGAGCGCACATACATGCTATCCTGATAGGGCCGCCAGTCAATGCGCACGTCAATACCGCGCACCTGCGGCACTTCTTCTCCTTTGGTTCGGTTTTCTTCCAGGTTAAATTTTTCGGCGCTGGCCAACGTTTGTTTTGGTTTGAAAACAATGTCTTCCGAGCGAATGGATGCGCCGAGGTATTTGATGTCGCCTTTGCCCAAAAGGCCCTTGTTGCTCAGGTCAATTTCTCCGATATAATTGCCTTTCCCGGTATAGGCAGGGTGCCCTTTAACCGGTGTTTTCGTGACAAATCCCAGCGACTGATCCTCGCGCAAAACGATGGTTTCTTTGAATTTTGGAAAAATATTGGCAGAAACTAAGTTGCCTTTAAACTGCACATCGGCAGCGGTATACTTGTCTATATGGTTGAAACTGAATGGATCAAGGGCAAAATAGAAAGAATCGCGCTTGTAAGCCCTGTTTTGGGTGCTGTCGTAATCGTAATAGACATAAGAAAAATCTTTGCTTTGCAGCGAGGGGAACATCTCGATGTCTTCGCGGCTCGATTTATTCGATGGCGCATCAATGAGCAATACACCCTTCAGGTGTTCGATGCGCGAAGCGATCGAATGCGCAATGGGTTCCTGCTTTTTGTCCAATTGTCCCGTTGGCACGAAAAGGTCAAAAAAACGGATCGAATCGCTTTTTAATTGAAATTTATCGTATTCAAAATGGATGTCTCTGCCTTCCAGAATGCTGAAACCGGCAAAAACGCGCCCATCCATATCAATGTTGCGGTTTTTGCGCATGATGACTTGTTTGCCCAAGGGCTTTAGTCCGACCCGCTGTTTGCTGCTCAATTCAATGTTTTCAACCCCGTCAATCATCATGAAGCCGTTTCGGGTATTGAGGACGGCATTGGTGTTGTCGGTTAGGGATTTCACGGCCAGCACGTCATAATCCACCTTGTTCTGGTCGGCATTGGCATAGTGGAAAACCTTGTCTTTCACTTCCACCAATTGTTTGTCGCTGTCGTAATTGACAAAGCCTTTGGAAACGAGGTCGTACAACAAACTCTGGATATTTTCGACGGTAAACTTTGGGTTGATGCGCGTTGCCAGCAGGTTGGCATCAATAAAATTGCTGCCTTCGCGCTCTGCCGTCACTTTCATGATGGCGATGGGGTTGTTGTCGGATAAATTCTGGATGCGGTAGTATTCCGATTTTTTAAAAAACTCCATGGACTCGAACGTCACATCGCCTTTATTGGAAATGCTGATGGTGCGCTTGCCGATGACAACCGAGTCGGAATCCATATAAGCCACAATGTTCTCAGAATCAATGTTTACCTTGTGGTACGAATCGAAAAACGGGTTCCGATCGGTAGCACTCTGGCCCCGCGTCAATTGCAATTGCCGGGATTTTATGTCGTAGCGCAGGTCAATGGAGGGGTGGTAAATGGAATCTTTGCCAAAATAAAGCGCCCCGTCTACTTTGTTGCTGGAGATGCGCTCTTCCCGGCGTATCGTGAAGAGTAAAGCTTCTCCATAAAAGACGCGCTCTTTTTGCAGGTTGGAAATTTCTAATTTCGCTTTGGAGTCTTTACTGCCATACCCATACAGCGTTCTGCCGTGCAGGCGAAAACCGCCTTCGTATTTCACCCCTTCACCGATATTGTTGATTTTTAGTACTTTATTGTCGGATTCAAAACGCGGAAAAGAAGCAGATTCTTCGCTTGAAGCGGTCACTAATTTATCCGAAAAGCTTCCGGTAATGGCGGTGTTCCCAAAATAGAGCGGATAAAAAAAACGTACCTTTTCCAATTCGTAAAGGCTCTTTTTTAATTCGAATTCGTACTCATCCAACTCTGCAAAAGCGCCCATCTCCGGGCCAAAGCGCTCTGCCCAGCTTACGGTGCCTTTTTTGCCTTTCCAGCGTTGTTCAATCGGGAGATAAATCCCCGAAGTTTTTCGAATATAGATGGAGTCTTCTTTTCGACCGGCCATCAGGTCGAGGGCATCGAACTGAACTGCGGGTCTGGTATCTTCAAATCTGATCTGAAAATTATCGGTCAACGCATACCAGGAAGTGCCCGTTGGTGCCGATCGGATGGCCTTCTTTTCAAAAAACGGAATGGAGAACTCCATAAAGTCTTCGCAGGCAGTATTTTTATAAGCGGCGTTGGTCAGCAGCGTTTCCAGCACTGCGTTCCAATCCTTAAAATGGCGCTCGCCGTTGGGGATTTTTTTTACAAAGCCAAGTGCGGTGAGGTAGTCCCTGAAGTGTGGGCTGGCGCTCATGCGCCGCTGGAGCAGGCCGTTGCCGGTTTTGATAATTTGTTGCTGTTCCGCTTCCGTAAACGTGCCGCTCTGGAAAATGGCCTCAAAGTCTTTGAAGGTCGTTTCCAGGTTTTTTTGCTTGCTGGCGGTCATAATGGCACCCAATTGCGTTAGGAATTCAGCGGGTTTTTCGGAAAATTGTTCTAACCGTTGGGCGTGCAACGCCGACAGGGGGAGCAGCAAGGCTGCAATGCAAAGAGCCAAGGAACCAAAATTTTTCATGCGTTGGTTTGGTAATGTGTGCAAAAGGAAGCGTTTTTGTGCGCCTGTATATCAGGCAAACCTAATAACGCTCAATGAGGCACAAAATTACACATCATTGTGCAACGATCGGGATGTTGTTTTTTGGAATGCCTATTGTTTTACAAACTTTTCCGCGCCCAATACCGCGCCATCTTTTATACATTGCAACACATACAAACCCGCCGGCCAGCCTGTTACAGGCAACGATACTGAAGTACCGGTCAATTCTTTTTGAATATCCTCCACCAACCGCCCCTGTGCATCGAATATGCGCACCTGCACCCAGCCAGATAACTGCGGAGTGAAACGAAGCTCCAATTCATTTGTGGCCGGATTAGGCGATAGCAGCAATTGAGGCATAACAGAAACAGGCTCATCGGTTGGCGTATTGAGGAATTGATTGCACGGAACTTCCCCCCTGAAATTGAAGGTACCAAGCGCAGGAGACTCGTAGCAGTTGAGGCTAATTACGTCAGAATGTGTTAATGCGCCGCAGGGGTGCCTGAAAAAAAAATATAAAACTGGCACATTACCAATGCCTTCGTAAATAATGCTGGGAACGAACCATTCTCCTTCATCATTCCAGGGGAATAGCCACCTTATATGTTGTGTACGGATTTGCAGGCCATTGATCTCAGTAATAGAAATGGAATCCACCTGCCCTACAACGGAATCTGGTTCGCCACAAAGGGCTGAACAAATTGGCATCATCCACGACTCTCCGGAGCCTTTATTGAAATCATACAATAAACTAAAATCCTGAATTTCAGCTTAGTAATAATAAACTCGCCCATCTTCTTCGTAGGTAAACTCCATGCCGTTGCAAAATCCTCCCAATACAAAAGCATTTGAAAAACGTTTGCAATTTTTACCTGCTATTATCGTCTCCCCGATTACCTCCACGATTTCTACATCGCAGCCAACCGATTCGTCACAGTATGCATAATAATACTTCGCCCCCACGGGCGCCCATTCTAACTGAGCATTGGCGGCAACAAGGAGACCTGAAAACAAGCAGAGTAAAGCGATTTTTTGTAACTATCCAGCCGCCCCTAAATACTTATGATTTCCGACCTCGGAGAGGTCAAAGGTTTGTAGAAATGCATCGGGTTGACCTTAATTCCCGACCTCGGAGAGGTCGAACGTTTGTTTCAACGCTATTTTCTGCAAACCTTATGCTACATTTCTACAAACTCTGACCTCTCCGAGTAGGCTGTCCAAAGGGCGAAAATTTATCTTGCACATTTCAATTGAAAAACGATTCATAAAATTGTATTAATTGGCTGAATATCAGTAATTTGTATCTTCGTTTAGGGCAATCATTTTTGAAAGAAATTTTTACTAAAAATAATCTCTGTGGGAGGTGCGAAATTGTACTTATTTGGGAATCAACCCATTAAGTTTGAAAGATAAAGATACTTTTACAAAAAGTGCAAAAGTTTTTTTTTGATTTGGACAACCTACTCTCCGAGGTCGTATGGCAAAAAGCATTTCAAAGCGGCTGGATAGTTACTCTGTTAAGGGTAGATTTATATCTTTATTACAACCCTCCAAATATACAAAAATGATCTTCAATTCCCTATGAAAATTCAATATCAAGAAGAAGATACTGTTTTATGTCCTTTTAAAGACAGAAACATCCCTTATTTTTGCCTCCCTGATCAAATAAAATCCAAGCATGACGCCATTTCAGCAAGCAATACTCGAAGGCATTCCAGCGGAACTGCCCAATGCCCTGTTCTACGACCATTCAGTCGCCCATGCGCCGCAGCGCGTCATCGAAGGCGTGTTGTCTGAAAAAGAAAAAGTGCTGGCCATTCAGAACGCCCTGCGCTATTTTCACCCCAAACACCATGCCGTGCTGGTGCCTGAATTTGCTGCGGAATTGAAACAATATGGCCGCATTTACATGCACCGATTCAGGCCAACCTACCCCATGCACGCCCGCCCGATTCACGAATACCCGCACCGTTCAATACAAGCCGCCGCCATTATGCTGATGGTGCAGAACAACCTCGACCCCAAAGTCGCCAAATACCCGCACGAACTCATCACTTACGGCGGAAATGGCGCGGTTTTCCAAAACTGGGCGCAGTACCGCCTGACGATGAAATATTTAGCGGAAATGACCGACGAACAAACCCTGGTCATGTATTCCGGTCACCCGCTGGGTCTGTTTCCTTCTCATCGGGACGCGCCGCGCGTGGTGGTCACCAATGGCATGATGATCCCGAATTATTCCAAAAAAGAAGACTGGAACAAATACAACGCACTGGGTGTCACGCAATACGGTCAGATGACTGCCGGTTCCTTTATGTACATCGGCCCGCAGGGCATTGTGCATGGAACCACGATTACCCTGTTGAACGCAGGCCGGAAAATGGGGTTTGGAAACGATGACCTCAAAGGAAAGATTTACGTAACCTCCGGTCTGGGTGGTATGTCGGGCGCGCAATCGCTGGCGGCAGTGATTACTGGCGCGGTGGGCGTCATTGCCGAAGTGGACGACGATGCCGTGCGGCAACGGGTGGCTGATGGATATGTGAAACAGGAAAACGTTTACACGGATCTGGGTCAATTGATCAACCGGATAGCGTCGTGCCGCAGAAAAGAAGAAGGCATTGCGCTCATCTACCACGGCAATATTGTGGATTTGTGGGAGCGCTTGGTGAAAGACAACGTGAAGATTGAATTGGGGTCCGACCAGACTTCCCTGCACAATATCCACGACCTGGGGTATTGCCCGGTTGGTTACACTTTTGCGGAAGCCAAGCGCCTGTTGATGCGTGATTCTCTGCGGTTTATGGCGGAAATTCGCGACACCCTGCGCCGCCACGTGCGCGCCATCAATACGATGTCTGAACGCGGCATGTATTTCTGGGATTATGGCAATGCTTTCCTCAAAGAAGCAGGCAACGCCGGTGCCGACATCTGGCGCAGCCAGGAAGAGGATTTATACAAATACCCTTCTTATGTAGAGGACATCATGGGGCCGATGTGTTTTGATTATGGTTTCGGGCCTTTCCGCTGGGTATGCACCTCCGGCCTCGACGCGGATTTGCACAAAACCGACCTGATTGCCACAGAAGTGCTGTTGGAAATGCTGGAATACGCCCCCGAAGCCATCAAACCCCAGCTCCAGGACAACGTGAACTGGATTGTTTCCGCGCAGGATAATATTCCCGTGGTTGGTTCCCGCTCCCGCATCCTTTATGCCGACGCCAATGGGCGCATCCGCATTGCAAGTGCCTTCAACGACGCCATTGCCCGGGGAGAACTCACCGCGCCGTTGGTATTGGGCCGCGACCACCACGATGTTTCGGGCACGGATTCCCCTTACCGGGAAACGGCTAATATCTACGACGGCTCGCGCTTCACGGCAGACATGGCCGTACAAAATGTGATCGGCGATGCCTTTCGCGGCGCAACCTGGGTTTCCATCCACAATGGCGGCGGCGTGGGCTGGGGAGAAGTCATCAACGGCGGCTTTGGAATGGTGCTCGACGGAACGCCGGATGCGCAGCGCCGATTAGAATCCATGTTGCATTGGGACGTAAACAATGGCATTGCCCGCCGTTCCTGGGCGCGGAATGAAGGCGCGCTGTTTGCTGCCAAACGAGCGATGGAAGCGAACCCGATGTTGCAGATTACACTGCCGTATCTGGCGGATCAGGGTTTGGTAGAAGGTGCATTGAAGCAGGATTAGTATCTGTCTTTATAGTCCGATAGCTGCGTTATGCTCGGCCCAAAATAGGTCATTTACGCGAGTAAACTCCCAATTTTGGGCCTTCTTATGCCTTGCTCTCGAACTCTAAAGTTCAGACACCGACTATAAAGCCAAGACACGGGACTATAAAGAGTAGAAACCGGACTAAAAAGACGGACACTAATTACCACATTAGACGGTTTCAACTTCACTTTGCAGGGTTTCAACGATGAAAATTGGAAGTCGGGCTGTTTGGGAGCAGCTTTGGTGCATCAAATCAAACAATTACCATCACCATTCAAAACCTGACAACATGAATAAGCATCAAAGATTTGCCATTACACTGACCGGTTTGTTCCTGATTTTGATCAACGGCTGCATTCCGTCTATCCATCCAATTTACACTAAAGATAAATTGGTGACCGTAAAGGAATTATCCGGCACTTGGTCGGACGCTCCCGGCGATATTAGTTTCAACAAAAAACAGAAAATCGGGGGCAGGAAAAAGATATGCAGGTCACGATTCACCAGCAGGATGAAGACCGCCCGGGAATCTGGAAGTTTACGGCAAAGGACGACAAACAATACCTGCTCGTTCACACCGACAAGGAAGGCAGAACCGCCTCTTTCGAAATACATGTGGTGAAACTCGGTGATAACCTGGTTATGGATTTTTTTCCGACCAGTTTACCCGAAGAAGAAAAATTGGTCATTTTTACGACGGCCTACCCCGAATTTGCCGTGGAAGGCTTTGAATTAGAAGCGGTGGATTACCTGCTGAAACCCTTTTCGCTAGAACGCTTTATCAAAGCCGTGAACCGGGCGGCGAACCGATTGGCCACCTCCGGTGCCCCGGAGGCCGAGGCCCCGAATTTTCTCATGACCAAAGTTGACAAAAAGCTATTCAAGGTTGATTTTCAGGATATTATTCACTTTGAAGCCTACGGCGATTATGTGAAGATTTTTACAAAAGACAAAATGCTGCTCACGAAGGAGCGCCTCAGCGCGGTGGCGCAACAATTACCACCAAAACAGTTTTTTCGCATACATCGCTCGTATGTAATTGCCTTGTCGGCCATCGAGTTCATCGAAGGCAATATGGTGAAAATCGGGAAGGAGCGGCTGCCCATCAGCGAAAATTTGAAGGAGGGGCTACTGGAGAAATTGAGCCGGCAGCGATCGTATATTACCCTACCTCATTAAAACAATATCCCCTTTCATTTGGATCACATCCCCATCCCCCAACTCCACCTCCACATAATACACATACACCGCCGCATTCATTGGCCTGCCTTCAAAATTGCCGTCCCAGCCAAAAGTTGGATCGTTGGGCTGGAACTGTTGGTGCCCAAAAACTAAGTTCCCCCAGCGGTCGAAAATGTTGAACACTACGATTGAACGAACTCCATCGCCGGCAAAAATTACCAGCACGTCATTTTGCCCGTCACCATTGGGCGAAAATGCATCCGGAATGAAAACCGGTACCGGCTTCGCTACGGTGATAAGGATATTGTCGGAACCCTGGCAACCGAATTCGTCGCGTACCACCACGGTAAAAGCCATCGTTTCTGACGGGCTTACCCGTTGAACCGGTAAAGTTGGATCGAAAAATGCTGCTGCGGGTGACCACAACAAGCTTTCATAAGATCCATTAACAAGGGCTTCCAAACGGATGGTGTCGCCCAATTCCATGTTGATATCCGGCCCCAAATCCACCACCGGCGGCAACAATTCGGGCATGGTGAGCAAGGTATCCCATTCGCAGCCGTTGGCATCCTGAACCTGGAGCCGGTATTCGCCCGGCAGCAGGAAACGGAAGGTTTGTGTGGCGGTGTAAATCGTGCTGTTCAGCGCGAAAAGGAAAGGCCCGGTTCCGCCTTGTACCGACTCAACGATGATGGTTCCGCCGTTTTGTCCATCGCAGGCAGGAGGCAGGAGCGATAGCATAGCGCCTTCGATGAAATTGCCCACTGCTTCTGCCTGTACGGTATCCTTTGCTTCGCAACCGTTGACGATATCCCGTACCGTGAGCACGTAAGCGCCGGCAGCGCCCGCCAATACCGAAACCGCATCCACAGGAGAAAGCAAAAGACCGATGTCCGTTGACCAGGCGTAGGTGTATCGTGGCCCAGAAGATGAGTTTGAGCCGTCCAGCAAGACCTCCTGCGTTTCACAATCCAGCAGCCCTTCCGCTTCTGCAATGGCAATGGGCAAGGTTCGGTTTTCGACAACCGTTTCTATGACCTCACTATCACAACCATTGGAGGTATTGATGACGGTAAAAGTATAGTCGCCAGCTACAGAAACTTGTATGCTGATGCCGGTTTCCGGCAATAACAGGCCGTTTGGATCCCGCCATTCATACCTAAATTCCGGCCCGGAAGAAGAGCCGGTTCCATCGAGGGTCGTTTGATTGTTCAGGCACCCCAAAGGCAATGGCGTTGCTACCACCGCAATAGGGTCAGCAATGCTGGCGCCAAGTGGAATGAGGAGGGTATCCCGGCAGGTATTGTTGAGATCGGTAATAATCAGGCGGTAAGTACCCACCCGGTCTGCCTGAATAACGGACGCCGTCGGGTCGCCAATGAGGTTGCCCAATGCAATTGCATCCCATTGAAACGACAGCGGCATTCCTGTAGCTGAAGTAGAATTGGAAGCATCGAAGGTGATGGTGTCTTCTATGCAGGTCAATTGAAGATCCGGAAAGCCGGCCAGGTCAATATTTGGAGGGAATTTGTTTTCTTCAATGAATACCGTATCCGTAACCGTACAGTTGTTGAGCGGATCCCTGACCGTCAGGTAATAGGCACCGCGCCGGTTGACGAGCGGGGTTGGGGTTGCTGCGCCCAACACGATATTACCCACATCAGTCGTCCATTGCCAGGCAATGTTTCCGCTGGTCGTTGAGCCTTGCCCGCTCAGGTTAACCGAAATGAGAGAACAGGTCAGGGTATCCGGCAATCCGGCATCGCTGATTGGGGTATTCTGATCCTGTTGAATGATCACCGTGTCCCGGGATACGCAATTGGTGAGTGGATTGGTGACCTGAAGGATAAAAGTATCGGGGTTGTATATCGTTGGGGACAACGTATTGGCATTGGCAATCAAACTCCCACCCAATGCGCTCCACTGGTATTCCAGATTTGGATTGGCACTGCCCTGGAGGAAGAGGCTGTCTTGGGCGCAAAATAGCGTGGCAGGCTCGCCGGCGTCTACTGCCGGGAGTTGCCGGTCATCAAAAACAGTGACGATCCCCGTGGCGATACAACCGGTCGTATCATTTTGCAGTGTGAACCGATAACGCCCTGGCTGCGTAGCTAAAAGTTCCAGTTCGCTTACGCAGGAGTTTAAAATTACATTATTGCTGACATCCAGGGCACACCACTGGATGGTAAAGCCAGTCAAATTGGGTGCATTACCAGTCAACAACACCTCTGTTCGGGTGCAATTCAGAGAAGTATCGGGAATGGGCAGCAATGTTGGGGGCGCGCCTTCGGAAGCTACAATGACGCTGTCGGTAGCCGTACACCCGCTAAGGGTATTCCGCACAGTGAGCCGGTAAACGCCTGGGCAACTGACGATGGGGTTCAGGGTAGCAGCCCCCTGTATGCAATTGGGGGCACCGTTTGTCCAGGAATAAGTAAGGTTGGATCCGAAGGTAGAACCGGAGCCATCAAGCACAACAAAGGCCTGCGCGCAGGTTATGGCAGCCGGAGAACCGGCCTCTGCCATTGGCGTATCCAAATTGCTTCCTACCAGAACCGTATCCCTTGCAAAGCACCCAGTTTGGGTATTCAATACTTCCAAAACATACGTATCCGGCACGTTCACCACCGTAAACCGCTCGTTATCGGGAAGGGGTATCCCCATCCCAAGGGCGCTCCATTGATGGGCAAAATCGGAGCCAGTTGGCGTATTGACTGAACCCAGCGTCACGCTAATGCTGTCGCAGGTAATCTGGCGGTCAGGCCCCGCGTCGGCGTCAGGGTCTGTTGCACCCGTAACCGTCACGTTTAAAGTAGACTGAAAGCCCAACGTATCGGTGGCAACAAGGGTATACACCCCCGCTGCGCCAACCGTTGGCGTCAGGGTTTGTTCTCCGGAAAGGATAATTCCACTGCCGTTGGTCGTCCATTGCAGGGTGCAACCGATACAGGGTTCACAAAAACTGACTTCGAGCACCGTCGTACCATTGGTGCAGGTAAGGCTGGCCGGTTCCATCAGGGTTAGACAGGGCACACAGTTTTGTTCGATGACAACGGCTGTATCAATGGTGGTGCAATTGCCATTTAATTCCGTCACCGAGAGGATGTAGACCCCCGGCTCGCTGATTTGCACAAATGCACTGTCCGTATTGCCAATTATTCCGGCACCAGACCACGCGTATGAAAAACTGCCATCTGGCGGATCAACAAACGAGGTTAAACGGAAGGAATCTTGCAAACAGGGAAAGATGGTATTGGGAAAAATGATTCTGGGAATGACGTCGCTTTGGAAAACCTGGACAAAATCTACCGCGCGGCAGCCATTGTTTGTATTGTACACTTCCAGCAGGTAAGTGCCGGGCAAATCAGCAAACGCAGTAGCCGTTTGACTGAGCGTATCATTAGTAAGGCTCGTCCAGACATAAGCGATTTCGTTGCCTGAAGAAGAATTTCCCGCATCAAGCAGGACTTCTCGAAATTCACAGGTTATCGTATCTGGAATTTCTGCGATCGCAATGGGTCTTAAAGTGTCTATGACCACGATAACGGAAACCGTATCGCTGAGTTGTACTACGTTGTTGGTGACAACCAATTGGTATTCCCCACCGCAGCGCACCCGGGGCATCGTGGTGCCTTGCCCGTCAAAAATGCAACCTGCATCCGGGGCTATCCAGAAATAGCTGAACGGCGCCCCGGAAGAAGAGCCACTCCCATCCAATTGCACCAATTCCTGTATGCACGTGATGGTATCGGGGAGCGCCATAATGGCTCGAGGGATGCAATCGAGTATCACCACCGCCGTGGCGCTGTCTGTACAACTCTGATCTAAATTAGAAACGACCAACAGGTAGGTTCCGGCCTCGTTCACTACCGGATTCAGGGTGGTAATTGTTGTCAACACGCCATTCCGAAACCACTGATAAAAACCGGCTGTCGTGCCAGCCGTGTTGATCGTTGCGACGCCCGTTTCGCAGGAAATTGCGGTGGTGTCTGCTACCACTGCGAAAAGGGCGAACGGAGAAAATGCCACATTAGCGGTGTCGGAACGTATGCAGCCATTCACAGCATCAACGGCAGTGAGCACGTAATCGCCAGCACAATCTACATTGATGGACAATTGACCCGAAGGCGTCAAGATACAATTTCCAGTCCAGGAAACAGCCGTCGGATGGGCAGCAGAAACCGTGCCGGTGAGCGTTACCGCGTCCGAAGCGCAGTCAATCAACACCATTGGGCCAGCATTTACAAAAGGAGGCGCCCGATCCAGGCTTACTGAAACTAAAGCGGTATCGGCGCATCCATTGAGGGTGTCGGTGACAAACAAAATATAAACGCCCGAGGTATCCACTTCAATATTGGGAACATCAGCCGGGCCGGTGATGCTGCCTTCCACGGTGTGCCACTCATAAACGATGCCCGAACCGGAAGAAGTCCCCGATCCGCCGAGCACTACGCTGGTGCGCAAACAGGTCACTGTGGTATCCAGTCCCGCATCGGCTGTCGGGATCATTCGATTTACCGTTACGGTCACGGTTGTTGTATCTGCGCACTGGGTATACGGGTTACTGACGATCAGGGTATATAGCCCAGGTTCACTGACCACAACTGAATTTGTCGTGTCGGCACTCCCCAGACCTGCCCCCAGCCATTGATAGGTTATGCTATCAGATGGCGAAGACGCTGCCCCATCAAGTACAACGGTTTGATTGATGCAATTCAGCGCCATTGGCGTTGCGATGAGGGCGTTCGGCGGCAGGGTATTCGTTGTTACCAGCACAAAAGCCGTATCGGCGCAGGCATTGATCGTATTTTGTACGATGAGTCGGTATTGGCCGGGAACGCTCACCTCCGGCGTTGGCGTATCGGCATTTACGGGTACAACATTCGTCGTTGAAAGCCATTCATAGGTAAATGGTGCTCCCGTTGAAGATGCGCTGCCGTCTAATACAACGGATTGGCGCGCGCAGGTCAGCGAGGTATCCGGCCCGGCATCGGCCATCGGTTGGATACGATCCACTTCAATCGTTACAGTTGCCGAATCGCGGCAATTATTCATCGTATTCGTAACGATGAGCAGGTAATCGCCCGGCGCATTGACCAAAGTTGTCGGCGTATTTTGCGAACCAGCAAAGCTTCCACCTGTTGTTTCCCAGGCATAGCTGAATTGAGCCCCAACGGAGGAATTTGACCCGCCAACCGGCACCGTAAAAACCGCGCAGGTAAGCGTATCGGGCAAACCCGCATCAGCAATAGGTAGTGCGCGAATATCTGCAACAACAATCGTATCAGAGGCCGGGCATTGCGCGCCGCCCTGATCAAGGAGCACATTCAAAATAAAGGTTCCTCCGGTATCAACCGCAAGCGTCGAAGAAGCGCCAAGGGCATTGCCCGCCAAATCCATCCAGGCATAAGTGAGGGCACCAGCAGGAGTTGATCCGCTGCCGTCTAACGTCACGCCATTATTGACGCAGTCAATTGCCGTGGCAGTTGCAATGTTCGCCTGAACCTGCAACACATTCAGCGTAAGCTCCAGCACACTGTCACACCCGGAAACTACCATCAATTGCAGGGTATAGTTGCCAGCTACAGTAAATGTGTCATTGCCCGCAACGTAGCTTTCTCCTTGACAAATGGTAGCACTCAACGTTTCGACGACTGGCTCCAACACCGTAAGGTCAAGAATAACCGTGCTGTCGCAGCCAATGCCGGTTAGCAACGGTGTGGTGTAGAGGCCACTGCTGAAAAAGGGCGTGGTGCCAACGAAAACAGTATCCCCCCGGCAAATCGTTTGAGTCAGTTGAGTGGTTTGATCCGGGACTACGGTCAGGTTCAGGTTCACCACGCTGTCGCAATCAGCAAGACCGTTGAGCAGAACGGTGTAGACGCCGGTTGCGGTAAAGGTGCTGTCGCCTACCGAATAACTGTCGCCTGCACAAATGGAGATGGTCAGGTCGGTCGGCGGCGGCGGTGTAGCGATGGTTACGGTTACGCAACTGTCGGAAATATTGCCGCAGAAATCCGCAAAAAAACCATCTAAATTACTACGTAAACTATCAAGGGTCAGCACGTTGTCCGGAATGGGGAGGCTGTCTACCTGGCTGTTCCGGTAAGACAATCCGCAAACTTCATAAGTACCGGCAAGATAAGTTGTTAAATCAACGAGGGTGTCAAAGTCAAGCAAAATTCCATTCTGGCTGATGAGGTAAGTATAGTCGTATTCGGAAGTATCGGGTCGCAGCCCAACGATGGTCGGCGGCAAATTCAACGCAAGCGCGGTGTCTCCTTCACAGGCCAGTATATCCGCCTGGAGGAGGTCGCCGGCTTTTGCAAAACAGCAGTCTACGCCCCGGCTATCGCAAAAAATGATTCTTGCAGACAAAATGGCGCCCGCATAAGGCGAAGGGTTGTTGGTGATTTGAAAAGTCCAGGTTCCATTGACCGGCCCGGAATTAAAATCTTCCAGACAGCCAAGGTGAGGGTAGTAGGAACCGTCGTAGAAAAAACCGGACGCAAAATTGGCTGGTTGTTCATTCGACCACTGAGCCACGTAGCCGCTGTCGGGCATGGCGGTCTCTGCGCAAGGCAGGAAGGTGATGTTCCAGCGCGAAAAAAAGGTAAAGGCAAATTGCTCGTCGGTATTAGGGCCGATGAGCTGCACCACATCGCCGCCGGGCGAAGTGACTGAAATTTCAAGGTTGTCAATAAATTGGTGCAGGAAATAGAGTTCAATGCCGCAGACGCCCTGCGCGGGGTCGGCGAGGTTGTCGTTGAAATAGTCGGTAATCTGCAGTTGGAAAGTCTGCGTAGCGTTCGGATTGATGAGGATCGTATCTTCCAAACCACAGCTTTGGCCCAACAACCAGAAGGGACTAATCAGGATATGACATAGGATAATGATTCGCTTCATAAAGCGGCCTCCCCTTGAGGCGATTCGTTTTTGGGAATGAATGAGTAGAAAGTAGATAGTAGAAAGTAGATAGACTTTGGTACGTTTCGGGATGAGGGATGCCAATTGCATCGTGAATTTTTTACTTCCCTGCTCTCAACTACTAAAACTACTAATCCTTAAGACCTCACATTAACGCCATTCGCTGGATGGCCGTATGTTAAAGTTTGGAATTTAAGAGATTCGGGTAAAGGGCGTTGCAAAGGTAAGGATTTTGGTTATTCCTGACTTTAGAATTTGATTGGGGCAGCAAAAACAAACAAATCTTCTGCGTTCGGTCTATCCCAATGTCGAAATCCCATAATATATTGATTTTTAATGCTTAATTTATTGAAAGGTAACTCGGGACGGATTGGGTCAAACCTTGTTTTTTCAATTCCCGAGCAGTCAAAACTACTGCATCATCTGAGCGGAATTGTACTTTTACCTAACAAAGTTGAACCAACCTTGTAAAGCCACTAAAAATACAACCATGACACGTTTAACCAACAAAACCGCCATCGTCACCGGAGGCGCAAGCGGCATCGGAAGAGCCACCACCCTCCGTTTTGTGCAGGAAGGCGCTGCAGTAGCCATCTGGGACATCAACGAAGAAAAAGGCGAAGCGTTCGCTGCTGAATTGCGTGGGCAAGGCTATTCCGTTCAATTTTACCACGTCAATACCAGCGACCTGCAAGCGGTGACCGAAGCGGCGGAAGCGGTACAAGCGGCATTTGGCAGCATCCACATCCTGATTAACAATGCTGGCATTACCCGCGATGCCAGTTTCAAAAAAATGACGCCGGAGCAGTGGCATGCAGTGTTAGACGTCAACCTTACCGGCGTTTTCAATTGTACCAAAGCCGTGTACCCATACATGGAAGCGCAGCAGTACGGGCGCATCGTGACGGCTTCGTCGGTGGTGGGCCTTTACGGCAATTTCGGGCAAACCAATTACGCTGCCACCAAAGCGGGGGTAATCGCCATGACGAAAGTTTGGGCGCGCGAATTTGGGCGCAAAGGCATCACCGCAAATGCCGTTGCGCCCGGCTTTATTCATACAGAAATGACGGACAACATCCCGGAAAAGGTACTGGATGCTATGCGCGAAAAAGCGCCGGCAGGCCGCCTTGGAACGCCTGAGGAAGTGGCGCATGTATACGTGTTCTTAGCCTCGGACGAAGCAGCTTTCATCAACGGTGCCGTCATCAGCGTGGATGGTGGGTTGACGCTGTAGGGGCGACCCTCGCGGTCGCCCTTGCCCGTATAGGGCGACCGCAAGGGTCGCCCCTACCACCCGCCCCAAAAATGAAAAATCGCAAAAAAAACAGGATTTTTAAACAAATGGCGTAATTTCCATGCGGAAATACCTTTTGTAAAAATCCTGACTTTTCATGCGCAGCAAACTGCAAAAGTTCACAGAATTTGCCAATACGCTTTTGCCGCACGAAACTGCTTATCTATTGGCGATCCAGCAATTTGACGACAAGGCCAAATTGGCCATTTTGCAGCGCATGCACGACAATTGTAGCCGAGTCACCGCCTTTACCGCCTACGACGAAGCTGTTGATAAACGGAAATACTCCAACCTAAAAACCTGGATCACGGAGCGATTGAACGCCATTGACGTAGACCAGCAATTCGAGTGGATGAGCGACATGGAACGACAGATCATGACGGACGCCATCCAACCTGAAGAAGAAAAACGCCTGCTCAAAACCATTCCCAATTTTCCGCGCTACAGCTTTTTTTTCACCAAGTTTTACGAAATAGTCGAATTTTACCGCCACTTCCTGCTCATTCGCATGCGTTACGCCGACCACCAGGTGGCCAATGATTTCCTGAAAGTGCATCGGGAATATTACCTCCAGTCAAAAGTCATCAGCGAAAAAATCCACGAAGCGACGATGGATATTGTGGATCAGTATTCCCACTCTTCTTCCGAATCCATCCAGTGGGAACAGTGGCTGACGGAAGTATTCTACAATGAATCACTTGACGGCCTGAACCGCTACTTAGCCTTGGTGCGCCTGACGTTCGTGTACTACAATTACCGCCGCTTAGAGCCGGTGCTTGAAAAATACGACTATTTGGACAGTCTTTTCCGGCAAGGGATTTACTACTCCAAACGCTTGTTAATCAATTATTACAACAACCGCCTCTTGCTGCACAGCAAGTTTCAGGAGTGGGATAAAGCGGAATATTACGGCTACCTTTCCATTCGCAGTAAAAACAGCGATTACCTGCACTACGTCAACAACTTAGCGGCGGTACTCATGCGAGAAAAAAAATACAAAGAGGCACTCCAGGTGATGAAAGACGCTTACGCCGACGCCAAAGAGACGAAAAGCTTTCACAGCAAAATTGGGTTCGTGGCTTTTTACATCAAATGCCTCAACCACAACCGCCAGTATCGCAGTGCCGAAAACTACGGGGAATCTTTTCTTTCGGTTTATCGCCGCGAGATTTTCGAGTACCGCTGGCACTTATTTTTTTCTGCGTATTTGGACGCGTTGTTGCAGCAAAATAAATACGATAAATTGCTCAAAACCGTCAAAAAATACCAATTGCTGTACCACGACCGGCAGTACGAAAAAAAAGCGACCTACCTGCCCACGATCCGTTGGTACCATGCGATTGCCGAGTACAAAGAAAGTTTGTTGTCATTCAACGACCTCACTGCCACGCTCTTGCAACCCATTGCACCGAATGCATCCGAGCCGGATCGCCTGCCACAATTGTTGGAGTTGCTGCGCGAACTGAGCAGCCATATTCCGGAAGCTTACCAGGCCATACAGGGGAAGTTGTTTGAAAGAGGAATCTTACAGTGAGGCGAGTATTTCAAACGTTTGTATCCCGATCGGTAGTTTTTTCACAAGGCATTACTTTTGTCAAAGACAGAAAAACAGGGCAATAATCCATTAACAGGTGCCTTCGGATGAACCTGACCGGCTTAAAATGCTTACTTTTACCCCCTTTCAAAAGCGCTTGAAAAGAAGGTGTCCTACTTATTCCAGCGAAGTCTAACATCTGAAATCTAACATCTAATGACTCATAAAATCAATCTGTTGCTCCTCGGCAGCGGTGGCCGGGAACACGCTTTTGCCTGGAAACTAAGTCAAAGCCCGCTTTGCAGTAAGCTCCTCATTGCACCTGGAAATGCAGGCACTGCCCTGCATGGCCGCAACGTCAACCTGAATTCCAACGATTTTCCTGCCGTACGGCAATTGGTGCTGGAAGAAAACATCAATATGGTTGTCGTTGGCCCGGAAGACCCCTTGGTCAAAGGTATTTGGGATTTTTTTGCTGCGGATCCGGCTCTGTCTCCTATCCCGGTCATCGGCCCTTCAAAGGCAGGCGCGCAATTGGAAGGCAGCAAAGCTTTTGCCAAAGCATTTATGGAAACAGAGGGCATCCCAACCGCCGCTTACCGCGAATTTACAGCCGCTCAATTGAAAGAAGGATTGGCTTATGTAGCGCAGCATACCCTGCCTGTTGTCCTCAAAGCGGATGGCTTAGCCGCCGGAAAAGGCGTAGTGATTTGCGGCAACATAACAGAAGCCCGGGATGAACTGCGCGATATGCTCGGTGGAAAATTCGGGGAGGCGGGAAACCGGGTGGTAATTGAGCAGTTTCTGAGTGGCATCGAATTTTCGGTTTTTGTTTTGACGGATGGAAAATCCTACAAAATTTTGCCGGTGGCCAAAGACTACAAGCGCATTGGCGAAGGCGATACCGGACTCAATACGGGGGGCATGGGTGCCGTATCGCCCCCGCCTTTTGTGACGCCGGAACTGATGCAGAAAGTGGAAACCCGCATCATCAAGCCCACCATTGCCGGCATACAACGCCGTGGCATGGTTTATCACGGGTTTGTCTTCATCGGCTTGATCGAAGTTGACGGCGACCCGTTTGTCATCGAATACAACTGCCGCATGGGCGACCCGGAAACAGAGGTGGTGTTGCCCCGCCTGAACAATGACCTTGTCGCCATGTTCCAGGCATTAGCGGAGGGCAATCTGGACAAGGTTGTTGTAGAAGAAGCCGCACATGCCGCCACCACGGTTATGCTGGTATCGGGCGGATACCCGGGCGATTATGAAAAAGGCAAGGTCATCAGCGGTTTGAACGATGCACCGGGCAGCCTGATCTTTCACGCCGGAACACAGGAACAGGAAGGCGCGATTGTCACGAACGGCGGGCGGGTGCTCGCTATCACCACCTGCGCCGAAAACTTTGGGGAGGCTTTGTCGGTTTCTCTTGAAAATGCGGCGAAAATTGATTTTGAAAACAAGTATTTCCGGAAGGATATAGGGTTTGACCTGTACAACTGAGCGCTGTTCAGCGGGATACAAGCAACAGAGAAGCGTTCAGCGATACCCGTAAGAGCAGAACCATACGCATTCGAGCACCTGTTTTTCCCGTTTGGCAATTCTCCTTGCTGTTTTTGAATAAATCGGAATGAATCCGGCTTAATTTTGTTGCTTGCAGGTTCATCGAAGGTGTAAAAGCAGCGCTGGAAGCAGGATATTGGCCTTTGATGATGACATTAACGAACAATTATCATATAAATAACGATTGATGATGAAAAAATTACTCAAACTTCCTCGCGTACTTACACGCTCCCTCTCTCTCTCCCTCTCCCTCTCCCTCTCCCTCTCCCTCATCTCCCTCTCTGCGCAAACGCTCACAACCTCAAACCTCCCGATTGTGGTCATCAATACCTTTGGTGTGAGCATCCCTAACGAGCCAAAAATCACGGCTTCTATGAACATCGTTGACAATGGCTCCGGCCAAATCAACCACATAAACGGCCCGTTTAATGCTTATAATGGTTCCATCGGCATCGAATTGCGTGGATCCTCTTCCCAGGGCTATGAGAAAAAACCTTATGGCATCGAAACCCGCGACGCCAATGGCGAAGACCTCAACGTGCCCTTGCTGGGTATGCCCGAAGAAAGCGATTGGGCCCTGATCGCCCCGCTCAACGACAAAACCCTGATGCGCGACATCATCATGCATGCCTATGCACGCACCGCCTTGCCCTGGTCGCCCCGAACGCGCTATTGCGAAGTGGTCATCAACGGCGATTACAAAGGCGTCTACGCTTTGATTGAAACGGTGAAACGGGACGCGAACCGCGTGGCGATAAAAAAATTAGAAGAGGAAGACATCAGCGGCAATGCACTCACCGGCGGATACATCCTGCGCATGGACAAATACGGCTCCGACGGCGGCCTTGGCGGCAACTGGGCTTCGCCTTATCCACCCATTCCCGGCAGTTGGCAACAAACCTGGTTCCAGTACCACTACCCTAAAGAAGAAGACATTCAACCCGAACAGGAAGCTTATATCCAGCAACACATCACGAATTTTGAAAACATGCTGGCCTCGCAAAACTTCGCAGCCAACTACGCCGACTGGATTGAGGTGGACACCTGGGTGGACTACCTGCTTTTGCAGGAACTCGGCAAAAATGTGGATGGCTACCGCCTAAGCGCCTATTTCTACAAACACCGCGACGATGAAGGCGGAAAAATCGGGATGGGCCCCATCTGGGATTTTAATATCTCGCTGGGCATTGGCGACTACTGCGGCGGTGCCGATCACACCGGTTGGGCCAAAGATTTTAACATCATTTGTGGCGGTGACGCCTGGGTAATCCATTTCTGGTGGACGCGCTTGTGGAGCGATCCGGCTTTCCGCAACCGCGTAGGTGAACGATGGGCCGAATTGCGCGCTAATCAGTGGAGTAATGCTGCACTCTTTGGTGAAATCAACACCAATGAAGCCCTCCTTGCCCAAGCCCGGGTGCGCAACTTCCAGCGTTGGCCGGTTTTTGGACAATATGTTTGGCCCAATGCGTTTATCGGCAACAACTATCAAGAAGAAATGAATTATTTGAGAACCTGGCTAACCAACCGCTTGGCTTGGTTAGACCAGAATATGACGCTGCTTGTGGAAACCGATACGACAGAGAACACCCCTATGCCGGCAAGTGTGAACCCCAATCCGGCTCAGGAACGCCTTTGGGTGACTCTGCCCCGCCGCGCGAATTCGACAACATTGACGCCGGTTTACGATTTTCTGCTATACGACGCCTCCGGGCGATTGGTACTCCGCCAAAACGACCTTTCCGGGGAAATGCCTATCCCCATCGAGTTAAATGGCCAATTCCCACAGGGCCTTTATTTTTGGCAGTTGTTTGGCCGAAAGATTCCGGGGGCTGCAGGGAAGGTGATATTGGCACCCTAACCGCCGTGGTCGCCAGCTTTAGCTGGAGACCTCAAAGTCAGGACAGAAATAAAAAGAGCTGTTAGCACTTCAGATGCTAACAGCTCTTTTGTATTTAAGACCTCTAAGCCCCACGTTCCTTAATTCGCCAGATACTTCACCGGCGAATTCGTATTGTAAAAGAAAAACGACCAGATATCCGCCTGCTCTTCGATCACTTTTGCAATGGGTTTACCGGCGCCGTGACCCGCGTTCGTTTCGATACGGATCAGCACGGGGGTCTTGCCCTTGTGTGATTTTTGGAGCTGCGCTGCAAATTTAAAGGAGTGCGCAGGCACCACGCGGTCGTCATGATCGGCAGTGGTGATCAGGGTGGCCGGGTAGGACACGCCTTCCTTCAGGTTGTGCAGCGGCGAATAAGCCAACAGGTTTTTAAAGTGCTCCGGGTCATCGCTGGAGCCATATTCCGGAATCCAGCCTTTACCCACGGTAAACTTGTGATAGCGCAGCATATCCATCACACCCACTGCAGGGAAAGCCACCGCGAATAAGTCAGGACGCTGGGTCATGCACGCGCCGACGAGCAGGCCGCCGTTGGAACCGCCCGCAATAGCTAATTTTTCTTTTACGGTATATTTTTGGGCGATGAGGTATTCTGCTGCTGCAATAAAGTCGTCGAACACGTTTTGCTTCTTGAGCAGCATACCTGCTTTGTGCCATTCTTCTCCATATTCGCCACCGCCACGCAAGTTGGGCATGGCAAATACGCCGCCGTTTTCGAGCAGGGGCAGTCGTGTAGCGCTGAAGCCGGGCGTCAGGCTCACGTTGAAACCGCCGTAACCGTAAAGGTAGCAGGGGTTCTGGCCGTTCATTTTCAGGTCTTTGCGATGGACAAGGAACATGGAAACGTCCGTGCCGTCTTTACTTTTGTAAAAAACCTGTTTTTCGACATAGTCTTCCGGATTAAATTTCAGTTCTGATTTAAAGAAAGGCTCAGATTTTCCGGTTTCGACCTCGTATTTAAAAATGGTAGAAGGGTAAATAAACGACGTGAACGTGTAGAACATCGTCTTGTATTTTTCCCGGGCACCGAGTCCCCCGGCGGTGCCGAGTCCGGGCAACTGGATTTCTTTTTTTCCACTGCCGTCGTATTCGAGCTGGTAATAACGGTCGGTGGCGTTTTTCAGGTAGTTGGCAAACAGCTTACCACCACCGGTGCTCACGCCCTGAAGCAGGTCTCCCGATTCGGGAATGATTTCCTTCCAGTTTGCTTTTTGTGGCTTCGCCGGATCCACTTCCACTAAGCGGTATTTGGGCGCGTCAATGTCGGTTTGCACCAAAAATTTGCCGTTGTGGTGATAAACAACGGAGCTTTTGTTGGCGTACCCTTCAAAAAGCACCTTAAACGGGCCGTCCTTGTCCAATTCTCGGAAATAAACTGCATAGCCATCTGTGCCGGGCGCGGCATAGAGGATGATGTATTTATTGTCTTCTGTGATGGAGCAATTGTGGTACATGTTGGGGTTTTTCCGATCCTCATAAATGAGTTTGTCTTTCGATTGGTCCTCGCCGAGTTTGTGGTAGTAAACCGAATGGTACTGATTGTTGCCGGAAAGCTCGGAACCTGGCGCCGGCGCTGGGTAGCGGCTGTAGAAGAAGCCGTCGTTGTGCCATTCAGCGCCTGAAAATTTCACCCATTTCAGCACATCCGGCAGTTTCTTTTTGGTGACAATTTCCATCGCGTGGATTTCCGCCCAGTCAGAACCGGCTTCCTGTTTGGAATACGCGAGGTATTTATCGTCGTCAGAAACGCCGACGATGTTGATGGCCGTCGTCCCTTCTTTCGACATTTTGTTCGGGTCTATGAATACTTCCGGCTGGCCGTTCAAACCTTTCTGGATGTAAATGACTGACTGGTTCTGGAGGCCATCGTTTTTGTAGAAAAAATAATATTCACCGGCCTGAAAAGGAGATGAATAACGCGGATAGTTGACCAATTCCGTAAGGCGATCCTGGATTTGTTTGCGGAACGGGATTTTTTCTAAATATCCAAATGAAACGGTGTTTTGCGTTTTCACCCATTGCCCCACATCGGCAGCGGTGTCGGCCTCAAGCCACCGGTAAGGGTCGGCTACGCCGGTTCCATGATAATTGTCGTTTTGATCTACGGCCTTAGTTTCCGGATATTGAACTTCCATAAGCGGGTAATTAACGGCAGCATCGCGTTTTTCTTGCTGACACGCACACAACGCGCAACCGAGCAGCAAAGTTGAAAAAATACTCCTCATCATTTGAAGCAGATTTATGGTAAAAAAAAATAGCCCGGAAAGATAAAGAAGCTCAAACGGTAATAGTGCATTAAAAAAGACGAAAAATGGGAAACGGCAGATAAAATCCCCCTGCTATATGGTGTATAGGCATTCCGGCAAACGATCCCCTGCTTTTTTGCCTGAAAACGCAAAAAAATATGGTTGATTTTTCGACGTGCCTTAACAATCAATCAATTAAATCGAAGAAAATCGTGCATAAATCAGCACTTTTATGTAACTTTGCACCGGTTTTTCGTCAAAGTAAGTCGAAATCTCACAAAAACACAACAGCCATCGAATTCAATCAATCCACCGCCAAGCTGCCGCGGATTCTTTTCATAGATGTTCTGCGAGCCTACGCTGTTCTGATGATGCTTCAGGGGCATTTCACAGATACCTTGCTTGCAGACTCCTATCGCGATTACAGCAACCTGATTTTCAGCTTCTGGTCTTTTTTTCGTGGGATGACTGCGCCCATCTTTTTCTTTTCGGCGGGTTTGATCTTCACCTTTTTGTTGTTGAAAGACGGCCGGCCACTGGGGGATAACGAGCGCGTAAAGAAAGGCATCCGGAGGGCGTTTATGCTCATTGGACTGGCTTATTTGCTGCGTTTCAACATCAATGCGCTGGTTTATTTCGACTACTTCAAGATTGAGCATTTTCATTCTATGTTTGCCATAGATGTTTTGCATTGTATGGGTTTGGCACTGCTGTCATTGATTGGCATTTATGCGCTGCACACGGCCACTTTGGTGCCGCTGCCGCGATTGCTGTTGTTTGCGGGACTCATGGTCTTTTTCATTAGCCCGGACGTGGAAGCGGCCAACTGGTCGTGGCTGCCCTTGCCGATTGCGGCTTATTTCATGAAAAGTTTTTCGGTGTTCACCGTTGTGCCGTGGATTGGCTATTCGCTGTTGGGCGGCGTCTTAGGCTACATTTTGCACAAACGACCTGCGCTGGCGTTTAGCAACTGGTTCCCGACGGCGATGATCGGAAGCGGCCTCATGCTCCATTTTTATTCCACCAAGTGGTTTAAACTGTTGCACGTTTTTACCGGCTGGGATAATTTTCAAACCCTCGGAAATTACAACTACCTGTTCATCGAACTGGGCCACGCCATCATTGTGGCGGGCATCATCATGTACATTACCCCGTTGTGGAAACGGATGCCTTCTTTAGTGTTAAAATTTGGCAGCGAAACGCTCACCGTTTACACCGTACACTATATTATTTTATATGGCGCCGTTTTTGGCATTGGGTTGTCTACTTTCTGGAAACACAGCCTTACGCCACTGCAATGTCTGATTGGTGCCCTACTGTTCGAAGCACTTTTCATCTGGATGGTTATTTACATTGAGCCCCTGCGAAAGTACTGGGAACGGTACGTTGTCGCAACGGTTGAATACATTGGAAAAGCTACCCGGGTGATGGGCGCATTAGCCTGGCACCGGGCTTTTCGCCGGCAGGCACGGCCTTTCCTCGCAGAAAATTTGCCTCAGGTTTATCGCTTGCTGCCGAAAAGTTTTCGCCAGCGGGTTTAGTTAGTGTCCGTCTTTATAGTCCGATAGCTGCGTTACGCTCGACCCCAAAATTGGTCAATTACGCGAGTAAACTCCCATTTTTGGGGTCTTCGCGTGCCTTGCTCTCGAACTCTAAAGAACAGACACCGACTCAATGGACAGACACTAGTTCTTGTCTGCTCTTTATAGTCCGATAACTGCGATATAACTGGCCCTTAAACTAACTTTCTTCAGATTACGTTATCCTTACTTGCACAGATTTGATACTTTTGCAATTTCATTGCAAAATTGCAGGTCATTGAGTGATGCCATAACGAAAAAAATAGCTGTATAATGAAATATTCGATTGACAAGCAAGAGAAGTACGCTGTATTTCGGCTGGAAGAAGAAAACCTGAACTCCCTCCTTGCCCCCAACCTGAAATCCGAGTTTGTTATTTTTGCCAATGAAGGCATCGTGAATCTGATTCTCGACCTCTCCGGGGTGAAATATGTAGATTCATCGGGTCTTAGCGCTATTCTTACCGCCAACCGCCTGTGGAAAGAACTGGGTATGTTTGTGCTGACTGGCATCGTGCATCCGAGTGTGAAGAAACTGATTGAGATTTCGCGTTTGGACAGCGTATTGACCATCATTCCTACCGTTGCGGAAAGCATTGAATATGTGTTCATGGAAGAACTGGAACGGGATTTGAATGCGGAAGTCGAAGAAGACGTCTAAGAGCTTGTTGGGGGGTTCGTCTATCGGCTACGAGCGGCAAATTTTATTTTATACTGCGTTGATTTTTTTCACTATAGCTGCTGGCTATGTCTGCAAAAATCGCCTTGTCTAAAATAAAATTTCCTCGGACTCGCTCGATCACGAAAACCCCAACAAACTCTAAGTTTTTTGACTTTTTTTAACGACAAAAGCGCGCTCACTTTCGTGGCGCGCTTTTGTCGTTTGTAGTGACCGGGTGACTTCAAGTCAGCGGGCATTTTCACAATGTTTATGGATTAAAAGGTGCCACGGCAACCTGTGAGCGCGATTGCAGCGTCACCCCGTACCAGACCTTACTGTCCACCTGAACACCTTCAAATTCGGCTGGTTCCCAGGTGGTTGTTTTCAGCGTGGCTTCCACCAATCCGGCTAAGTGTCCCTGTCCGTATACTTTTACTTTGGCGGCTTGTCCTTTTTTATTGATCACCATGCTGACGAGGAAACCCTGCTTGTCCTGCATCGGTGAGGTATTGGAAACCAAAATTGCTGAATGCGGCACGTAGGTTAATCCCATTTCAAAATCGCTGAATTTGGATAGTTTGCGCACTTCGGCGACTAAGTCTTTTTCCAGCGAACCGTCTTTACTGGCATATTTTGGCGCTGTATCAAACTCACAGTCGGTTAAAGGCAGCCCCATTTCGATTTTTTTTGGCGCGTAATCGGCATTGCACGGAAGTTGCGCCTGATCAGAACCGGCTTTGTAAGAAGCCAATGCAAATGGCGCGCTGCTGGTGGTCGCGAGTTCCTGTGCGTTCAACATGCCTGCAAATAGTGTAGCAAAAGCGAGCGAAAAAATTGACGTTTTCATAGACATAAAATTGATAATGATGAATGAATAATTTTTGAAAAAAAATAATTTGACGTAGTTGCTATGTGTAAAACTAAAACCGTGCCAAACTTTTTTCGAAGGGCAGAGGTGATACCTTTTTGAAAAGAGTTTCCTCTTTGGGAAGCCGTTCAGCGGTAACACCTTTCCAAAAAGGTGTTACCGCTTCTTCGCGCTCAAAAAAATCTTTCAATGACCTGTAACATCCTGTTCTTTACAATCGTCGTGCCAAAGAAATGAGCTTAACCTACTTCAAACAGCACATATTGCCGGTTAAAGACAAACTCTACCGCTTAGCCCTGCGCATCATGAGTGATGACGCGGAGGCTCAGGATGTGGTGCAGGAAGTTTTGGTGAAAGCCTGGAAACAGCAGGATGCCTGGCCGACCATCCGCAACGTGGAGGCCTGGTGTATGAAACTGACAAAAAACCACGCCATTGACAAGATCCGCAGCCATCGCAGGACGGAGCGGTTGGAAGTGCCTTCCTTTCCGGGTTTGGCTGCCGATTCGCCGTCGCCGCTGGCTGCAACTGAATATTCGGATACGCTGGCACATTTGGTGAAACTGATGCAGCAGTTACCGGAAAAACAGCGCCTCGTGATGCACCTGCGCGACATCGAAGAGCAGAGTTATCAGGAAATTGCCGAACTATTGGACATGCCTATGAACCAGGTGAAAGTCAACTTATTCCGTGCGCGGAATCAGGTTCGGACTTTGTACCTCCAAACAGAAAAACATGGATTATAAAACGCTGATTGAAAAATACTTTGCCGGCGAAACCACGCTGGAAGAAGAAAGAAGCCTGAAAGCTTATTTCCGGAATGAAGCGTCGGTGGAAGACGGGCTGAAAGGATATGCTCCCCTGTTCCGGTTTTTTGAGGAGGAGCAAGCGCGCGTCTTGCCTGCCGGATTTGAGCAGCAGGTGCAAGCGGAACGGACCATCAAGGGGCGTCGTTTTCGCCTGAGTCCTCTCCGAATCGCCGCTGCTGCCGCCATTGCTGCACTGTTATTGATGGCAGGGGTCTTAGTTTACCGGGAAGTGGTGCCCGAAACTGCACCGGTAGCAGCCATAGACTGGTCGAAATACGAACCCAAAACGCCGGAAGAAGCCTATAAAATTACGCGGGCAGCCTTGATGAAAGTATCGAGCGAAATGAATCGCGGTGTAGGTTTGGCGGCGGAGAAAGTGGATCTGGAAATTCAACGATTGAGCGATAGGGAGGATTGATTTGAAAATGTGCTGATTTGAAGATTCGTGGAATCATCAAATTTTCAAATTTTCAAATTGCCCCCTCATCTTCAAATTTTCAAATTATCAAATTGTCTTAATTTTCAAATCATGAAACCATTCCTGACTGTCTTATTACTCACCCTGGCTTTGACGATTACGCTTTCCGCGCAGGACAACGCCATTGACAAGTACTTTTCACAATATGTGGAAGACGACCGCTTTTCAGTGATCTACATCAGCCCGAAAATGTTCCAGATGATTGGCGACATAGAGATCAATGAACTGGACTTCGAGGGCGACGAAGATGCAGTGGTACTCAAAGACATTGCCAAAGACATCAAATCACTCCGGATTTTGACAACAGAAGCCACGCCCGACAAATTCTACAAGGAGTTTAAAGCCAAAATCAACACGTCCAAATACGAAGTGCTGATGACGGTGAAAGAAAAAGACGGCGGCAACCTCGAATTTTTGGCCAAAGGCAGCAATGGCGAAACGATAGATGAATTGCTGCTTTTGTCTTATGATGATGAGTTCGTGCTGATCAGTTTTACCGGCAAAATCAACCTCAGCAAGGTATCGAAATTGGCCAGAACTGTAGATAAGAACGAAAAGCGAAAAGAGGATTGAAGATAATTTGATTGACGGGAGACGGTTGACGGCCCGTCCACCGTCTCCCATCCACCGTTTCAAAAAAAAACACCATGAAAAAGACCTTCATCATTGCCCTGTTTGCTGTGGCTTGCAGCACTTTTTCTTATGGACAAAAAGATCCGATCCGGGATTTTGTCAAACAATACAGTAACTCGCCCAACGCTACGGATCTCCGCCTACAGGGCTTTCTAATTCGATTAGCCGCCAATGCTTCGGATGAAGCCCCCGCAAAGAAATTGTTAAAAAAGATCAATAAACTGAGCCTGCTGATCCTGGAAAACGGAGAACAACCTGCCCGGGAAGATTTCGACCGGCTGATGAAAAATGTGAAGGCCGCACAATTTGAAGACCTGATCCTGGTGTCGCAGGGCGCTGAAAAAGTGAACTTGCTCATCCGGGAAAAAGACGGCCTGATCAATGACATCCTCATCTTTGTAAGCGAACCGGATGAATTTTTGATGTTGCACCTGGAATGTAAGTTGCACTTCAGCGACCTGAATGACCTCGATATTGATGTGGGGGGTGCAGAGCATTTGAAATCACTTCCCGAAAAACGCATCCGGGTATAAGTCGTGTCTGTCTTTATAGTCCGATAGCTGCGTTACGCTCGACCCCAAAAACGGTCATTTACGCGAGTAAACTCCCGTTTTTGGGGTCTTCGCGTGCCTTGCTCTCGAACTCTAAAGAGCAGGCACCTTTATAGTCCGATAGCTGCGTTACGCTCGACTAAAAAAACGGTCATTTACGCGAGTAAACTCCCGTTTTTGGGGTCTTCGCGTGCCTTGCTCTCGAACTCTAAAGAGCAGGCACCTTTATAGTCCGATAGCTGCGTTACGCTCGACTAAAAAAAAATTTGAACAAATAAAAAAACCCTTGCTAAAAAAGCAAGGGCTTCTAACCCAAACAAATAAACACAAAAACTACTTTTTTGGATATCGCAAATATAATGGCTTTTTCTTAACATTTGCCATAATATGCGTACCTTTTTGCCCTCGAAAAAATGCAGAAAGTGACGCTATCCAAATTTTCTTTTAAAAACAGATCGCCGCGGGTGAAAGCGGAGATCGCGCTTGCATTTGCAATAGGCCTTGTCCTCATCAGCAATTGGTTTCACCCTTTTGGAGCGCCTTTGCCAGCCGTCGGTCCATTTTTTGACCCTGCGAAGGGATTCTGGCAAAATGCGGAACCACTTGGTGCCATGGCTAACGAGGCTATTGAATTCCCTGTTCAGGGGAAACAGGTTTCCATCCTGCTCGACGACCGCATGGTGCCGCATATTTTCGCGGAAAGCGAACCTGATGCTGCTTTTGCGCAGGGCTACATCACTGCCCAAAACCGGCTTTGGCAAATGGACATTGCCACACGCTCTGTGGGCGGCAGATTGTCGGAAATTCTGGGCGAACGCACCTTGAAACGCGACCGGTTGCAACGCCGCAAAGGCATGGTTTTTGCTGCCGAACGCGCGCTGGAAGCCTGGAAAAAAAAACCGGAAGAAATGGCGATCATCGAAGCTTATACTGCCGGGATCAACGCCTGGGTGGCTTCGCTGAAACCGGAACATTACCCGCTGGAATTCAAATTGCTGGGGTATGCACCTGAGCTCTGGACGCCGCTCAAGACTTCGCTCATGCTGAAAAACATGGCCGAGACCCTTTGTTCCCGAAGTGATGACATTGGCGCATCCAATTCCATAGAGCTGTTTGGGGAAGAATTGTTCCGCTTTTTGTACCCGGAATACAATCCTAAGCAATCGCCTATCATACCCGCAGAAGTGAGCTGGATTTTTAAATCCGTCGCTAAACCCGATCTCCAGCCCCAGCTCAGCGGCCTGATTCCTTTTAAAAACATCCCACAATCGCCGGAAGGTATCGGCAGTAACAACTGGGCTTTGTCGGGCAGTAAAACAGCCTCGGGCAACCCGATGCTTTGCAACGACCCGCACCTTCGGCTCACGCTGCCTTCGATTTGGTACGAGGTGCAAATCCATACGCCGCAGTTGAATGCTTACGGGGTTTCCCTGCCCGGCGTTCCGGGTATTGTCATTGGGTTTAATGAAAACATCGCCTGGGGATTGACCAATGTGGGGCAGGATGTGCTCGACTGGTACCGTATCCGTTGGGCGGATGCAAACAAAAATAGTTATTTGCTTGACGGCGCGCCGAAGCAAACGGAAATCCGGGAGGAAGTCATCCGGGTGCGCGGACGGAAAGAACCAGTAACCGATCAAGTAAAATATACCATTTGGGGACCCGTTGTTTACGAAACTGAACCCTCGGAATATTTAGATATGGCCATGCGCTGGGTTGCGCACGATATCCCTTCGGAGACCTGCCCGAATGAAGTGGGACTGTTTTTTGGCCTGATGAAATCCAAAGATTATACAGCCTACAATGCAGCGGTTAGTTGCCTCGAAAGTCCGGCTCAAAACATCGTTTTTGCTTCCAGGAACGGCGATATTGCGATCACAGTAGCCGGGAAATTTCCGATCAAGCAGCAGGAGCAAGGGCGGTTTGTTCAGGACGGCAGCCTTTCGGCCAACGCGTGGCAGGGTTTTATCCCCGCCGATCAAATTCCGAAGGTACTCAACCCGAATCGCGGGTTTGTTGCTTCTGCCAATCAGCGCTCCACCGGCTCCGATTATCCTTATTATTACAATGGCGGTTTTGACGACTACCGGGGTCGGTACATCAACCGGCGCATCGAAGCCATGAAAGGCGCAACGGCGGAAGATATGATGGCGTTGCAAAACGATAATTACAGCATCAAAGCGGAAGAAGGAGCACCCTTGTTATTGGGGTTGCTGGACGTATCGCAGGTAAAAGACCCGCTTGGTAAAAAAATATTGACCGATTTAAAAAGCTGGGATTTTCGTTTCGAGGGCGCTTCTAAAGCACCTGCCGCTTTTGAGGTGTGGTTCCGGGCAACCAACCGACGCGCTTTTGAAGACCTTTTTGATTTTGAAATCCGGGACTCTATGGAGGTGCTATTCCCCGAAACCTGGCGCTTGCTGGAACTGCTGGAGCAACAGCCGGAACACGCCATTTTTGACGACTATTGCACCAATCACAACGAAACAGCCGGGGAAATTGTGACCACGGCCTTTGGCGAGATGGTGGAAACCCTGCGCGATCGCTATGAAACAGAGGGTTTCAACTGGTCGAAACAAAAAGGCACCAACATCACGCATTTGGCCAATATTCCTGCGTTTTCTGCCAATGACGTCCAATGCGGCGGCTATTTCGAAGCCCCGAATGCCATCAGCAAAGCGAACGGCCCTTCCTGGCGCATGATTGTGGAGCTTGGCGATTCGCCGAAAGCACATGGCGTTTATCCGGGGGGACAATCGGGCAATCCCGGCAGTCCGTATTACGATAATTCGGTAGCAGATTGGGCGGCGGGCCGTTATTACGACTTGTTGTTTATGAAGGATGTGAACGATGGGCGGGGAAAAATTCGTGGGCGTGTGGAAATGAGATCTAAATAGTGTCTGTCTTTAGAGTCCGATAACTGCGTTGTGTTTCGCCCCAAAATCGGTCATTTACGCGAGTAAACTCCCGCTTTTGCGTCGAAACACGCCTTGTTCTCAAACTCTAAAGAGCAGACACGGGACTAAATGGACAGTCACTAAACAAATTGGCTAATAATATATTTTCACATGAAAAAAAATGAATTATCCAGCCTGTTGCGGTTAACGGCCATTGTATTGCTCATTGCAGTCGGCGGTTGGTATACCGCAACTTTGCTGCCGTGGTGGCGGGTGCTTGTTTTGGGCTTGCTGGGCGGTCTGTTTTTTGCAGACGGATTAAAAAAATGGGTATTTGCGGCAGGTTTTTTAGGAGGAATGCTCCTTTGGGGACTCCACGCGTCGTATCTTAGCGGGCTGAATGGCGGCATTCTTGGTGAACGCATTGGTGGCCTCTTTGGCGGCATTGGCGCTACGGGGGCGATTGTGCTCACAGCTGTACTGGGGGGCTTGTATGGCGGTTTGGGTGCATGGACTGGGAAGTTGGTGCGGGGTGTTTTTGGATAGGCGACAGTGGGCAGTGGGCAGGATTGCGCTTACTTCTGATCAGGTTATGTATTCAAAACCAACTACCAACATTTTATAATCCTAAATTAACTGCCACCTGCCACCTGAAAAACTGCCAACTTAAATAATGATTGCCACCTTTATTAGAAAATACATCCGCGTATGAAAACAAATGATCCTTATGAAAAAGCCCGAAAACGGGTAAAGGCAAAAAAAGAGTTTTACCAGCACTTCAATTCTTATGTGAGCGTTGGCGCTTTTCTTTTGGTGCTGAACATCGTGACCAGTTTTGGAGACTGGTGGTTTTTTTATCCGATGATGGGCTGGGGCATTGGATTGGCCATTCATTTTATGAGCGTATTCGGTATTCCAGGTATGGAGCACGGAGCAGAAGATTGGGAAGATCGTGCCATTCAAAAAGAAATCGAAAAGATGAAGCGTAAGGGAGAACTCCCTCCCCGCGAAGAACCGGAAGAATCGCTCGAATTGAAGGAAATCATCAAGGAAAAACACGGAAAAAATTGGGATGAGAAAGATCTGGTTTAATGTCCTGGAAGGGACTCTTCAAGGGAGGCAAAATTGTTTGCAATTCAATAACAACTTGTTAACTGCACCTTGGCCCGAAGGCTGACTATCTTTACCAAAAAAGAATGGAACTTACACTCCAACAGTTTGATGCCATCGCAACCAAATGCCGCGATGTTTTTATCAAAAAAACGCACGACTACGGTACTTCCTGGCGGATTTTGAGGCCAAGTTCGTTGACGGATCAGCTTTACATCAAAGCGTGGCGCATTCGTAGCATCGAAGAAAAAGGCGTTCAGCAGGTCAGCGACCCGATAGCCGACGAATTTCTGGGATTAGTTAATTACAGCATTATTGCGTTGATCCAGCATGATTTACCAGCAGATACGCCGCTTGAATTGCCGCTCGAAACGGTCAGCGCACTATACGACCAACAGTTGACAGAAACCCGCAGGCTTTTACAGCAAAAAAATCACGACTACGGCGAAGTCTGGCGCGAACTTCGCGTCAGTTCCATGACCGACCTGATTTTGTCCAAATTGCTGCGCATCCGGCAGATCGAAGACAACCGCGGGCAAACGATTGCTTCGGAAGGAGTAGACGCGAATTACCGCGATATCATTAACTATGCTATTTTTGCACTCATTAAACTTTCGTAAGGGTTGAAGATTTTCTGTAAGGGTTGAAGATTTTCTGTAAGGGTTGAAGATTTTCAACCCCAACAAACATATACCAATCATGGGTTTAGGTACAATTTTCATCGCAACGGCCATCGCGGCTCTCCTTTTGACAGCGTTCATGGACTTCGGACTCCACAAAGTAAAAAGCTGGTTCCTGAGTTTTTTTCAGAACTTTGCAGGGGCACTTTTTGTGTTTTCAGGCGCTGTTAAAGCCATTGACCCACTGGGCACGGCTTATAAAATGGAGCAATATTTTGAACAATTCGAGGTCGTCTTCAAAGACACCTGGTTCTCTTTTCTGGCACCTTTGTTTCCAAAATTTGCGGAATATTCTGCCAGTTTTTCGGTTTTTATGATCGTTTTTGAAATCGTGCTGGGGCTTTTCCTCCTCATCGGCGCTTACCGCAAGTTTACGGCGTGGGCATTCCTCTTGCTGGTGGGCTTTTTTACGTTCCTCACGGGCTTTACTTACCTAACCGGCTACGTACCGGAAGGCGTAAACTTTTTCCAGTTCGGCCAATGGGGCAGTTATGTGGAAAGCAATATGAAAGTAACCGATTGCGGGTGCTTCGGCGATTTCATTAAACTGAAACCCAAAATTTCTTTTTTCAAAGACCTGTTTTTGCTCATTCCTGCTTTCCTGTTCCTGTTCCGTTCCAAACACATGCACGCGTTGTTCAGTGCGCCGATGAATTTGGGACTTGCGGTTATTTCCACAGCATTGCTGACGGTGTATTGCATGAGCAATTTTGTGTGGAACCTGCCGGATGTTGATTTTCGTCCGTTCAAAGTTGGCGTAAATATTCGCGAGCAGATGCAGGCCGAACTCGACGCCCTCAATGCAGTAGATATTTTGGAGTACAAAATGACCAATAAAAAAACGGGCGAGGTTGTGGAGTTACCTTATGACCAGTACATGAAAGAATTTCAGAAATATCCGGGCGAAGAATGGGAGTTGGAACAAGTGAAATCGGAGCCGACGGTTTCTCAAACCAAACTCAGCGAATTCGAAGTATCGGATCTTGTGGGAAGTAACGTAACAGAAGCGATTCTGGCGGATTCTAATTACAGCTTCATGGTAATTGCCTACAAATTGTACGGCGGCGAGGATACCACAGTGATTATCACTTCCACGGATACCTTGTACGTTCCGGATACCATTCGCATGGCGAACACGATTCAGATCGCTCGGAAAGCAGCCGGAGTGCAGGAACGCAGGGATACGATCAAAACGAAGACCTGGAAGGATGAAGGATACCTTAAAGCGTGGAAAGAAAAAATAAACCCGGTTTTGATGGCCGGTAAAAAGGAAGGGCTGAACGGGTATGCCATCACGGCTTATCTGGATGCGCAAACCATTGGGAGTTTTCGTCAAAAAATTGGTGCAGAGTACCCCTTCTACACCGCTGACGATATCCTGTTGAAAACCATTATTCGCTCAAATCCGGGATTGGTTTTGATGAAAAACGGGAAGGTCGTTATGAACTGGCACTACCGTCAGTTGCCGGACTATGCAAAGATTAAGGAGAAGTTTTTGAAATAAGCAACGGGAGTAAGGAAATTTACTTTCCTTTACAGTCTCATAAAAAACTGCTTCCAGAAAAGTCATGTTGAGCAGAAGAAACGTTCGTATCAAAGTTATGCAGGTACTTTATGCCGCTGGCAAAGTTCAGGACATGGACTTCGGCAGTGTCATGCAGCTTTACCGCAAAGGCATCAGCCGCTCTTTCGAGTTGTTGTTGTTCAATCTCGATGCGATGATCCGCATTGCAGGTTTTGCACGCCAGGATGCCTCAAAAAAAACAGCCAAACTGCGCCCTACGGACGAAGACCGGCTCTTTACAGCCAAACTATACGACAATAGTTTGTTGGCTTCTCTTTCCGAAAACCCGGGACTCAAGCGCCTGATCCGCGCCTATCACCTCGACGACATGATTGACGAGGACAATGTACGCTTGGTCTATTCTGATTTTGCAAAATCGGAAGAATACAAAAACTACGTCCTGAAAAAGGGCACAGATGAGGAAGACCACACGGAGATGCTGCTCTTCCTTTACAAGCATTGCTGCGCCGACGAGACATTTAATGAATTGGTGGAAGACCACTACCCTGCCTGGATTGACGATAAGTCGCTCATTGTCGGGTCTATGAAAAAGATCTTGAAAGCATTGCCGGCTGAAGCTGATTTTTATGATGCTTACCGCCCGCCGGAAGAAGCCGTGAAGGAGTTTGGCGAGCTACTGGTAGACAAATCTTTTCATACCGATGGCGAATTGCTCGAAATCATCGAACCTGCCCTTAAAAACTGGGATGCGGAACGCGTGGCGGTCATAGATATGATCCTCATCAAAATGGCACTCTGCGAAATGATGTATTTTCCGAGCATTCCTACCAAAGTGACCTTAAACGAATACGTTGAAATTTCAAAGCTGTACAGTACCGACAAAAGCAAAGATTTTATAAACGGCATTCTCGATCGTCTGATGAAAAAATTGCAGAAAGACGGCAAGATTGTGAAAGAAGGACGGGGGTTGATTGAGTAGCAGATGTCATACAAAGTCAAAGAAATATACTACACCTTACAGGGCGAGGGCGCACAAACCGGGCGCGCAGCGGTATTTTGCAGGTTCACGGGCTGCAATCTCTGGAGCGGCAGGGAAGAAGACCGCAGTAAAGCAGTGTGCCAGTTTTGCGATACGGATTTCGTAGGCACTGACGGCCCAAACGGCGGACGTTTCAAAACCGCAGAGGCTTTGGCCGTAGCCGTAGCCGCGCAATGGCCGGGAGGCGGAAAGCCCTACGTGGTGTGTACCGGCGGCGAACCTTTGTTGCAACTCGATGAGCCGCTCCTTGCGGCATTTCATCAAAAAGGATTTGAAGTGGCTATTGAAACCAATGGCACCATCCTGCCGCCACCGGGAATAGACTGGATATGCGTGAGTCCCAAAGCCGGCTCGGAGTTGATCCTGCTTGCGGGCCATGAATTGAAATTGGTGTTTCCGCAGCCTGGTGCGGAGCCGGAACACTTTGAAAAGCTTGATTTTGAGCACTTTTTCCTGCAACCGATGGACAGCCCGCAGCAGGCGCAGAACATTCAGCTCACCCTGGCGTATTGCCTTGCCCATCCGAAGTGGCGATTGAGCTTGCAAACGCATAAAGTGTTGCACATCCCTTAGAAAAGAAAGAGCAAAACGCAAAACGGCGAAATGCAATTTACTGATTTGCTACTTATATTTCATATAAACCTTTTCAATAGCCGCAGCCAGTTTGCGATCTTTTTCGGTTACGGTATCGCCCGCATCGTGCGTATTGAGGTGGATTTCTACTTTGTTCCACACATTGCTCCAATTGGGGTGGTGGCTCATTTTTTCGGCGAGCAAGGCCACCTCCGTCATAAAGGCAAATGCTCCAGAAAAGTCTTTGAAAGTTAGCTTGGCGCTGAGTTTGTTATTCGCTTCGGTCCACATAGTCAATACATTTTTTCCTAACAGGTTCAAGAATACTAACATCGGGAAAAGGAATCTTGTTGCTTTGGTCTCTAAAGTCTAACCTCTATCATCTAATATCTAACATCTAATTAGTAATCTTGCGTCACAAAACTGCCCGGAATGTCCCTGCTCAAAAAATTAGCCGGCGAAACTGCCATTTACGGCGGTGCCACCATCCTTTCTCACCTGTTGAATTTCATCATCATTACGCCCTATCTGACGCGGATATTCAGAGGTGAGCGCGATGAATATGGCATCCACGGCCTGATGTACGCTTATGCAGGGTTATTGATGGTGTTGTTGACGTATGGGATGGAAACTGCTTTTTTTCGATTTGGCCGAAAGGAAGAGGATCGGGAACGCGCTTTTTCCACGGCGTCCATTTCCTTATTGAGCAGCACGGTTTTTTTGGGCGCTTTGATGTTTCTTTTTGCTTCGGAAATAGCTGGTTTACTGACGCAACCATCTGATTCAAAATACATTATTTATTTTGCGCTGATCCTTGGGTTTGATGTGCTGTGTGCCATCCCGTTTGCCCGGCTGCGCATGGAAAACCGGCCCAGGCGTTTTGGCATGCTGAAAGTAGTGAACGTAGCCGTTAATGCAGTGTTGATCCTATTTTTTCTGGAGATTTTACCCTTGATGGGAAAAGAGAATGGCCTGTTTCCGGGAGTTTACCTTCCAAACCATGAATTGCACTATGTTTTTATAGCCAACCTGCTTGCCAGTTTGGTCACGATCATCATGTTGTTGCCTTACTGGCGAAAGGTGAACTGGCAATTCGATCGCGCCTTGTGGTTAAAAATGATGAAATATGCGTTGCCATTGGTTGTAGTAGGTTTGTCGGGGATGATCAATCAGCTTGCAGATCGGTTTTTAATCAAATCCCTGTTGCCCGGAACCCTGGAAGAAAACCTCGATCAATTAGGGGTTTACAATGCCTGCATCAAAATTGCAGTGCTTATGAATTTGTTTACCCAGGCATTTAAATACGCCGCTGAACCTTTCTTTTTCAGCCACGCTGACCGAACCGACGCGCGAAGTCTTTACGCCCAGGTTGGTCAGGCATTCACCTTGATTGGCGCTGTGGCTTTTTTGGGCATCCTGCTTTACCTTGATTATTTTCAACTCCTGATTGGCAGTGATTTCAGAGAAGGTCTTGGAATTGTGCCGATTACGCTCATGGCCTACCTTTTTCTGGGTATTTACTACAATTTTTCCACCTGGTACAAACTGACCGACCAAACGCATATCGGGGCTTACATTTCTGTAGGCGGCGCTGTCATTACGCTCGTGGTCAATATTTTGCTGATTCCGCGCATTGGGTATGCCGGATCGGCCTGGGCATCATTGGCCTGTTTTGGTTTCATAATGGCAGCGGGTTACGTCATTGGACAGCGGTATTATCCAATTCCTTATCCAATTGGCCGTATGGCTTTATACATTGCCCTGGCTGTGGGGATTTACCTTTTGAGCGAAGCGACTAAAGTGGAAGATCAAATCCTGCGCACGGTGATCAACACCGGATGGCTGGTTTTCTATTTGCTGTTAGTGTATGGAATGGAGCGGAAGGGGCTGCTTCAGAGGCGTGCAGCGCATTGATTTTTTTGTATTTTTGAAAAAAAATTGGCCGATGAGCAGGTTCATAAAGAATTTGGAAATCAAGAATTTCAAGTCTATCCGGCAGTTGAATTTGTCGTGTGGCAAAATCAATATTGTAGTCGGCAGCCCCAATGTTGGTAAGTCTAATATTTTGGAAGCGCTATCTCTGCTGGGTGCTGAATACAGCAAGCCAGAAGCGCCTCTTCTTTCTGCTTTTATTCGTTATGAAAACCTTCGCAATCTTTTTTACGACCAAAACACACGAAATCCGATCGAAGTCAATGCGAAAGGCGTTGGGTGCGCCCGTATGCTTTATGCCGATGAAAAACAGCAATATGAGCTTGTATTTGGGCAAAATGAAGCGGTGGTTCAGGAGTTAATTACTTCGCGTGGTATAGACATGGCACTTGATAGTGCAAACACAGCTTATGCAGATGCTCCGGGAGCCGTTGTCCTTACGGCTTTAAGTACCGGGGTAAACCGAACCCGTTACCAGGAAAAAGGAGCCGTTGTGAATGAAGGAGCCGAGGATATTGCCTGAGTGCCATGCTGATACCTTACTGGCAGAAGTTGCGGGGTTCAAAGCCAATCATCAGCCCAATATCAATGAAGTTGCCAAATCCATGGAGGTTCATTTCAAAGGTAGTTTGGCCATCGGAATTGTTGATGACGATAATCGGATTCCCAATTATTTCAAAACTTTCGTCGTATTAAATACGGACAACGGATTCATTCTAAAAAAACATCCGGAGCGAAAGCACTATTTGATTGGAGTGCGTGACAAAATCGGGGCGGACAGCCGAACGCTTTTCGGCTTGCGTTCAACAGTGGGCGAGGATCATACTACTGGAGATTTTTAATACTCAGGTGAAACGAGACGAGGATGCCCGGGCTGTGTTAGGCGGTAACTTCAAGTTACCTCCTAACTTATACTGATTTATTGTACTTTGCTATGCGCAAAACCTCGCAGGTCGAGGTATAACTTTGAGAAATTTAGGAGGTAACTTGAAGTTACCGCCTAAATTAACCAAATACTTATAATTTTCGACCTCGGAGAGGTCAAAGGTTTGTAGAAATGCATCGGGTTGACCTTAATTCCCGACCTCGGAGAGGTCGAACGTTTGTTTCAACGCTATTTTCTGCAAACCTTCGACCTCTCCGAGGTCGGGAAAACATTGAAATGCTACATTTCTACAAACCTCTGACCTCTCCGGGGTCGTATGGCAAAAAGCATTTCAAAGCGGCTGAATAGTTACAAAAACATGAAAGTAAGAAACCTCCTGAATGCCATCAAGCAAAAACCTGGGAACCCCATCTCCCAAATCAGCCAATGGATCAAGAACATCCTCGCTAACGAATAAACACCCATGTCCACCATTCCACAAAGCACGCAATCCCCCTCCCAAAAACTCCGCCTCATCGCCTCTTTACTGGTACTACTCAGCGCCATCTGCTTTTCGGGAAAAGCGGTTTTAGTAAAATTGGCTTATCGCTACGAGATGGACAGCGTCACGCTGTTGACGCTGCGCATGATTTTTTCCCTGCCTTTTTTTCTGATCAATGCGTGGATTGGAAAACAGCGGCATAAAAGGGGTGGAAATTATGAAGGGTTGCGTTGGCGCGACTGGCTGAATGTTATTGCGTTGGGACTTTCCGGGTATTATTTGGCGAGCCTTTTGGATTTCATGGGATTGCAATACATCACGGCTGGCTTAGAACGACTTATTTTGTTTTTGTATCCCACCATGGTACTCCTGCTGTCGTCGTTTTTTTTGCGAAAAGCAGTCACCCGCACCCAATTTGGGGCGTTGTTGCTGACTTATGGGGGCGTCGCGATGGCTCTGCTGGACCACACGCAGCTTGGTGGGGATAATGTATTGCTCGGCGCTGTTTTGATTTTTGGAAGCGGGTTTGCTTATGCCGTTTATATGGTGGGCAGCACTAAATATATCCTTAGACTGGGGCCAATGCGCTACACCTCTACCGCCATGATTGCAGCAAGCATGGCCATCATCCTGCACCACGGCATTGTTTATCAATGGCAACTCTGGCATTATCCGGCAGAAGTTTACTGGCTGGTGTTGGCGATGGCTATTTTTGCTACGGTGCTGCCCACGCTGTTGGTCAGCGAAGGCATCCGGGTCATCGGCGCTGGCAATACCGCGATTATCAGCAGCATCGGGCCGGTGGCTACCATCATCATGGGTTATGTTTTCCTGGGGGAAAGCTTTGGCGGGTGGCAAGTACCAGGCACGCTGCTGGTTATGGGTGGCGTGTTGTGGATTAGCCTGAAAAAAGCTTAGGAACGTGGCGTAAATAAGTTACCCGGATTCGGCGAGGCTGTTTTTTCATCAAGCAAGGCGCGAGAAGGGAGCTTAGCCTAAGCTAAGTGACCGACGATGCAACGAAGCATGGTGAAAAAAGAGGCCGCCCAAACAGGGAGGTTATTTACGACACGTTCCTTAATAAGCGGTTTTATTTGATTTATCAGTCCATTCCTTAAAAACTTCCCGGCCTTCTTCCTGTAGAGCTTGATTGGCGGGGATTTTCCGTGCTGGCAGGGGCAGGTCTAATTCTTTATAAATAAAATCATCGTCGAAACCGATGGCTGCAGCATCCGCTTTGGAGCAGGCATACACGATCCGGTCGGGCCTGGCCCAATAAATGGCACCGAAGCACATCGGGCAGGGTTCGCAGGAGGTGTAAAGGACACAACCGTCTAATTGGAAGTTGTTCAAATGTTTGCAGGCTTCACGGATGGCTACCACCTCCGCATGGGCGGTAGGGTCATTAGTAGAGGTAACGCGGTTATTGCCGCTGCCAACAATGACGCCGTCCTTGACGATGACAGCTCCAAATGGCCCACCTTCGTTGTTGCGCATGCCTTGTCGGGCCATTTCGATGGCGGCTCTGAGAAAATGGTGGTCGTTCATAAAGTGTAAGGTAACCATCATCCAACTTTTTAAAGAGTGTTTTTGTATATTTATTGCAGATAACTGTCTTTGAACCTGGAGAGGTTGAAGCATTGCTTGGGCATGTATCTAAAGAAACAAAACTATCCGCTATAACAACGTACGAAAAAATAATTCAAAAAGGAAAACAAGAGGGGGTACAAGAAGGGATAGAAGAAGACCTTTAGAAAGGCAGACTTGAGGGAATCGAGGAAGGCGAAATGAATAAAACCCTGAAAACTATCATCGAAATGGACGAAGAGGGGTTTAATACCAGACTTATTGCTCAGGTTTTGAAGGTGAAAGAAGACTTTGTCAAATCCATCTTAGCTAAGTTAAAAGGTGCCTAACCCTTCGCGGAGCGATCCAGCCCTTCTTTATATACCTTCAAACACCGCTCGCGCGCCATTTTGTGCTCCACCATCGGTTCAGGGTAATCTGGCGTCCCATATTCCGGCACCCATAGTTTGATGTAGTTCAACGCTTGATCAAATTTTTCCTGTTGTGCCACCGGGTTGAACACCCTGAAATACGGCGCCGCATCCGTTCCGCATCCGGCTGCCCACTGCCACCCGCCGTTGTTGCTGGCCAAGTCGAAATCCAATAATTTTTTCGCAAAATAAGCTTCCCCCCAACGCCAGTCGAGGAGCAGGTGTTTGGTAAAAAAACTCGCAACAACCATTCGTACCCGATTGTGCATGAAGCCGGTTGCATTCAGTTCACGCATGCCCGCGTCCACCAGCGGATAACCGGTTTTTCCGGCGCACCATTGCTGAAAATCGGCTTCGTCGTACCGCCATTCAATCTGGTCGTAAGCGGGTTTGAAGGCTCGGGTGACCACCTGCGGAAAATGCCAGAGAATCATGCTGTAAAAGTCGCGCCAGATCAATTCGTTAAGGTAGGTTTCATTGAGTTCAGCAGCACGTCGCGCCTTTTCACGAATGCTGATGGTGCCGAAGCGGAAATGAATGCCCAACCTGGACGTTCCCGAAATTCCTGGAAAATTTCTGGTTTTATCGTAGTTTTTAATCAATGACCGACTCACCGCTTTGGAAGGGATTTCAATGCCGGAAGGTTCAAACCCCAAGTCTTGCAGGGAAGGGACAGGACAGGGGGGCATTTGAAAAAAGTTGCTGAAGTAATCTTTATTCGGATAAGGCTTTAAATAAAAAGAGCCGACGGTTGTTTCCCCGCTTTCTGTGGTCAGTTGATCCATGCGGCTTTGCAGGGTCATTCGCCATTTACGGCTGTACGGCGTAAAAACGGTGTAAGGCAGTCCATCGTCTTTTACGACCTCTCCTTTTTCAAAAATTACCTGGTCTTTATAGGTATGGAGCGGAATATCCCGGGATTGCAACAATTGCTGAACTGCTTCATCGCGGCTGGTCGCATAAGGTTCGTAATCTCGGTTGGTGTAGACCGCCTTGATCTCAAATTCACTCAATAACTCCCCCCAAACGTCAAGCGGCACGCCGTGCCGAATCAGGATGCCACTGCCTAAGCTTTTCAACTCCCCACACAATTCCATAAGCGTTTTCTGCAAAAATTCGACCCGCGCATCCTTGCGATCCTCCAGTTCATCGAGGATATTGGTATCAAAAATAAAAATTGGCAATACCGGATGACCTGCTTTCAGCGCATGGTAAAGCCCGGCATTGTCGTGCAGGCGCAAATCGCGGCGAAACCAAAAGATGTTGACTTGATTCATTTTCAGCAATTGTAGCCTGTGAAATTTATTTCTATTTACTTTTGGGCGATAAAATGTACAAAATGATGAAGCATACTCTTTTTTTTCCTGCCCTTTTTACTTTTGCCACTTGCTTGAGCACCCTGCCCGGTTGTAGGGGCACAGAAGCAGACCAGTTAGTTGGCCGGCTTGAACAATTAGAAAAAGCCCTGGCACAAAACCCCGATCCTGCTTTGGCAGACTCGTTGGTCGCAGTGGTTCAGGAATGGACGGCGCTTATGCCCGATGACCCGGCCCGGCAGGCTGATGGCACCTTGCGGGCTGCGAAAGCACTGGCACTTACCAATCGGGCTGCGCTTGCCCAGGCACGCCTAAAATACGTCTTAAAGCAATACCGCAATACACCGCAAGCACCTAAAGCGGCCTTTTTACTGGCCGCGCTTTACAAAAAAGAACTGGGTAGTCCGGCCACAGCATTCTCCATTTATCAATTGTTTCCGGAGGCTTTTCCCGGGGCAGATCAAATCGCAGAAGCCAAATCTTACCTGCCGGAAAATGTCCCTCCCTTGCCAGAGCGCATAGACAGCATGGCCGTGCGCATCATCAACCCTAAAACAGGACAATTAGATGCCCGGATCGCGAACGATTATATTCAAACCTGCGAACTCAGCGCCCTACTTTTGCCAAAGGCGCCCGACGCGGCCAAAATGCTCTACAAAGCGGGCGATGTTTCCCGCGCAGCAGGCGCTCAGGACAAAGCGCTGGAATACTACGAACAGACTTACACCTCCTTTCCGGATGATGAACGCGCCTCGGAAGCTCTTTTTATGCATGCCTTTACTTTAGACAATGACCTTAAACGCTATGAGGAGGCAAAGGTTCTGTACGAAGCCTTTTTAAAGAAATATCCGAACGACGATTTCGCCGACGATGCACAGTTTTTGCTCAAAAACTTAGGTAAAAGCGAAGAAGATATTTTTAAAGCGCTGGAGGGGAAGGTGAAGTGAATAAAAAAGGCCGCCAGAATCCCGGCAGCCTTTTTTTAAATCTATTTAAAACCTCACGCCTGCTCCGGTGCCAGCCCCCACTGCTCCGGCGAGCGCCAAAGCGAGGACAGGAGCAACTCCCGCATGAAGTAGAATTCCTTCGGAAGCTTATCGTAGAGCTGGGCGAACAATTCTTCGTGCGCCAGCAGTTCTTTTTTCCAGGCTTCGCGATCAACAGCCATGATTTGACCGAAGTCTTCCCTTGAAAAATCTTCCAGGCCAGACCAGTCCATATCGCGGTAGCGTGGCATCCAGCCGATGGGGCTTTCCACGGCGCTGCCTTTGCCTCTTACGCGCGAGACGATCCATTTCAGCACCCGCATATTTTCGCCGAAGCCTGGCCACAGGAAATTGCCTTTATCGTCTTTTCGGAACCAGTTCACTCCAAAAATTCGCGGGGCATTCGGCAGGTTGCGGCCAAACTGCAGCCAGTGGTTGAAATAGTCGCCCATGTGATAGCCTAAGAAAGGCAGCATCGCATAAGGATCGCGGCGCACTTTTCCGATTTCGCCAAAAGCGGCGGCGGTGGTTTCCGACCCCATCGTGGCGGCTAAATACACGCCAAAACTCCAGTTAAACGATTGATAAACCAAAGGCACTGCTGTGCTGCGGCGCCCGCCAAAAATGAACGCGCTGATGGGCACGCCTTTCGGGTTTTCCCAATCCGAATCAATGCAGGGGCATTGCGATGCCGGGGCTGTAAACCGGGAGTTGGCATGCGCCGCTGGTTTGCCGCTGGCCGGATCGTGGGGTTGGCCCTGCCAGTTGGTCAGGCCAGCCGGCACTTCTTTGGTCATTCCTTCCCACCAGACATCGCCATCAGCAGTAAGGGCAACGTTGGTAAAAATAGAATTGCTGCTACAGCTCACCATGGCGTTCGGGTTAGTTTTGGTATTGGTGCCCGGTGCCACGCCGAAGAATCCGGCTTCCGGGTTGATGGCATACAAGCCGCCTTTTTCGCCGGGATGGATCCAGGCGATGTCGTCGCCAACCGTGGTCACTTTCCAGCCCGACATACTATCCGGGGGAATGAGCATGGCGAAATTCGTTTTGCCGCAAGCGCTTGGGAAAGCAGCTGCAACGTAGGTCTTTTCCCCTTCCGGTGATTCCACGCCCAGAATCAGCATGTGTTCGGCCAACCAGCCTTCTTCTTTCGCGATGGATGTAGCGATGCGCAGCGCAAAACATTTTTTCCCCAATAGGGCGTTGCCTCCGTAACCGCTGCCATAGGAAACGATGTAGCGTTCTTCCGGAAAATGTACGATGTATTTAGTGGTCGGATTGCAGGGCCATTTGGCGTCAACCTGGCCGGATTCGAGCGGCGCGCCTACGGTGTGCAGGCATTTTACAAATTCGCCGTCGTCTCCCAGCATGTCGAGCACCTTGCTGCCCATGCGCGTCATGATTTTCATGTTCGCGACTACATATTCCGAATCGGTGATCTGTACGCCGATCTTGGACAACGGCGAACCCAGCGGTCCCATACAGAAAGGAATCACGTACATCGTACGGCCGTGCATACAGCCTTTCAACAGGCCTTCCAGCGTGTTTTTCATTTCGCGCGGCTCCACCCAGTTGTTGCTGGGGCCCGCGTCGGTGCGGGTGCGGCTGCAAATGAAGGTGCGGTCTTCTACCCGCGCCACATCGCTGGGATCAGAGAAACAGGCGAAGCTGTTCGGGCGCTTTGCCGGATCCAACCGGATGAATGTGCCTTTGTCCACCAACAATTGTGTCGTGCGATTGTACTCTTCTTCCGAGCCGTCACACCAATGAACGAGGTCAGGTTCGCAAAACCGGGCAATGTTATCCACCCACGCTTTAAGTTTCTGGTGGCTGTTCCCCGGTACTTCCGTCAAAAATTCGCTTTGGTTAAACATATTTAATTAAGTTTGGTAGCGTGAAGATAAACGATTCTAAAAAATAACACTACCTTTCGTGCTCAAAAAACAGCAACCTGCTTTTCATTATATCTGCTCTAAATAGTGTCTGTCCATTTAGTCCAGTGTCTCGGCTTTAGCGCTCGATAGCTGCGTTATGCTTGACCCCAAAAACGGTCATCCTGCCGAGCGGGACTCCCGTTTTTAGGGTCTTCGCACACCTTGCGCCCGAGCGCTAAAGCCGAGACAGGGAACCAAATGGACGGACACTAAATAATCAGGAACATCTTATTCACAATAACCTAAATTTCATTTCTATGAGACTTCTTTTTTTGACAACAGTAGCGATCCTGGGTTTCGCTGCGACGAATTTATCAGCCCAGATGACGGATATGCAGTGGGATACCCACGGAGTTGGGTTTAAGGTGCCGAGTAACTTCGTCGCGGAAACCAATAATGCAGAAGAATTTACTGCCAGCAACGACAACCTGTTTTTGAGCATTGTACCGATACAGGACGAAGCCGTCAAGGACGACGACCTCGCAGAAGCCGTTGTGGAAATGGCAAAAGGCTTAGAATATGACGTGATCGAGGAAGCAGAAGCCCTTGAAGTGGATGATTTCACCGGCTATTACGTCAAAGGCAGAAAGGACGGCGTCAACGCTGTGGTCATAGCCGTGCTGGATGCCAGAAGCAGTACCAACCTGCTCGTCGTCATTGTTTATGCGGATGGTTATGAGAACCAGGCAGTAGACGTTGCAGCGAGTTTGTATGCGTATGATTAGAAAAAAGGCAACTGTTTAGCACAACTTGTCCCGCGCAACGGGATAGCCGTAGGATAAGCAGGAAGCTACAGGAAGCGGACTAAAGCCCCCCGCGAAACGAAGCAGCGCACGCTCTACGCTTAGTCAGCACTTTGTTTCGCGGGCTTTAGCCCGCCTATCCCCGATCAGGTTTGTAGCGTTCCCCATATTCCCGCATCAAATCATAAAAGATTTTATGCTTCACCGAAGGATCGAGCGACTCATCTGCCTCCAGCGCTTCCAGTTCCGATTGCAATCGGTTATGGCCCTCTATCGTGGAGGCCATAAAAGCTTCCAGCCGTTTATCATCGCGGTGTTTCCAATAACCCGACTCGTCCAGACAATCGAAATCAACAAAATACTTTCCCTCTAAGTAAAAAAATAACTGGCAGATGGCGCGGTGGGTAACAGCGCCATCAAACCCCGTTTTTACCCGCGACCACGGGTAGGTCGCGTCATCGGCGGTCCAGGTAGGGTCGTTCAGGGTGAAAAGTGTTTGCAAAAGGCCATCCGGTGTGAAAGTGAGCCAGACGGTTTCGCATTCCGGGTGCGGGTTAAAGGTGATGCCCCGCAGAGGAGCATGGCCTTCGGTAGCGAGCACACCCGCGTCAAAGTGGACTTTCACCGAAGCAGGTTTCGACCAGTCTTCCTCCCAACGGTGGTATTTCCAGTTGCGGGAGCGGCAAATGTCTTCTACTTCATTTGCGAGCAATTCCACGTTTTCCGGATTTCGCAGGCGGCCGCGGTAGCGGAGTTTGAGGTAAAAATCGGACATGAGTATGGGTTTTGCAGAAAGGTCGTACCTGTATGTGTAAAATGGAAGTGTATAACGTTTTTTTTTCGCACGGCGTTTTTTGGGGTTTCACACAACGGCACAACGATCACAACGGGTTGGCGTTCTTACTTAGTCATCAATATGCAATGGCGCATTCAACCCCAAATCCTTCATCAGTTGGGACAAAGTAACATTCCGCATAAAGGCAAGTTCCACTAAATAAGGTAACCGCTCCGCATGAGCAGCTTCAATTTTTTCGGTAAGGGCAGTTAATTCTTGTTGCGCTGCTTCGTTGATCCGGGCAGATTTGCGAAGCGCCACTAAGGCATGAAACCGCTTCCATTCCTCTTCTTCAATCCCAAGGTTTATTTTTTGAAGCAATGCGTCTTCTGTCAAAGGAACATTTTTTTGGTCGGCGCTTTTGTCTGTCAAACGATCAACGATATAATGATTTAAGCTCAAGCCGTGTCGGGCAGCTTCTTCACGGAGTTGGCGCTCCAAAGCTTCCGGTAATTCCAGGACAATTTTCATGGGTGCATAATTTTGGTTCATTGATTGCTGTGAAAATACGGGGTTTTAGTGGGATTTCCAAATGCTCCTATATCCACATAACATTGCTCTTTCTGATTTTTGAGGATGATCTCTGGATCTGTTGAAAGATAAGGCGGCGTCTCGCTTTGCGGACTTTGCGTGTCCTTCGCGCTCTGCGGGATTCCTTTTCCCGCTAAGTACGCAAAGGTTTCGCAAAGGGCGCTAAGGCGGCT
>Ga0163148_10000233_pt1 | contig 74145 bp, 57 predicted proteins | sample OliLakLV19MP7P2_FD_148606 | JGI IMG/M metagenome (GOLD analysis project Ga0163148, IMG submission 148606) | Freshwater microbial mat bacterial communities from Lake Vanda, McMurdo Dry Valleys, Antarctica- Oligotrophic Lake LV.19.MP7.P2 | ecosystem: Environmental > Aquatic > Freshwater > Lake >... | reverse complement strand
TTTATCGATATCCCGCGCTTCACTTCAAGCGGCTTTGGCGAACGTTTTATTAAATCGTCTAAATCTTCGTACATGATTTTTTGCCGCAATAGTAAATCATTTCTACGTTTCGGGCAGGAATGCTATATCAACCCTTATAAACCTTATAAACCTCATAAACCTCATAAACCCTCATAAACCCTCATAAACCTCATAAACCTTCAGGATTACTGCGCCAATATATGCGCCATGCGCAACAAATCCTTGTTCATAGGTTTTGGTTTTTCTATGGCGTCCGCAAAAGTTGTATAGTCAATGTTGTTGTTTCGGATACCTACCATTACACCCGATTTCCCCGCCAAAAGTGCTTCTACGGAGCTGAAGCCCAGGATCGAAGCGAGCACCCGGTCAAAAGCGCTGGGCGAACCGCCGCGCTGCAGGTGGCCGATGACGGTCACTTTTATGTCGTCGTAGAGATCAATTTTTTCTTCCACTTTTTGGGCGATGTCATATACAGTGCCCATTTGGTTGCCTTCTGCCACGATGACGATGCTGAAAAGTTTGGCTCGTTTTGCGCCTCGTTTCAAGAGTTTCACCAAATCGTCAATCGAAGTTTCTTCCTCAGGGATGAGCACACCGCCAGCGCCACCGGCAATAGCGGTATGGAGTGCAATAAAGCCCGAATTGCGCCCCATTACTTCCACAAAAAAGAGTCGGTTGTGCGAGTCGGCGGTGTCTCTGATTTTGTCCACCGCCTGCACTGCCGTGTTTACGGCGGTATCGAAACCAATCGTGAAGTCGGTGCCGAAAAGGTCATTGTCAATGGTACCAGGGATTCCGACTATGGGCATATCGGGGAATTCCTCCATAAACTTCATCGCCCCTGTGAACGTGCCGTTTCCGCCAATAGCGATCAGCGCATCTATGTCGTTGTCAATCAGGTACTCGTAAGCTTGTTGGCGACCTTCTTTGGTCATAAACCTTTGACTCCGGGCCGTTTTCAGGATGGTGCCGCCCCGGTGGATGATATTGCCCACGTCCGTGGTTTCCAGGCGTTTGATATTGCCGTCAATCATCCCTTCATACCCCCGCATGATACCATATATGTGCAGGTCATTGTTGAAAGCATTGCGGACGATGGCACGTACAGCAGCGTTCATGCCGGGGGCATCGCCGCCTGACGTGAATACTGCGATGCGTTTAATATCTTTTATTGCTTTTGCCATTTTATGGTTTGCTGGTGAAATTCTGCCAAAGGATAGATTGGTTTTCGAACGATACGCCCAATTTGCAAGCGACGATCATCCAAACATTTAGACAATATTTCCTGAAAATGGTGGGCAATAGAACCTACGAAATGGACCGGGACGTGCTGGTAACCCTGGTATTTTGATACATGGCGGTCGAGGAATTCGCCCAAACAATCCGACACTAATTTTTGAATGTAAGGATGGTCAAGGTGGTCGCCTAAAAAACGCGTGAAAGTAGCAAGGTAGGCGTTTGCCCCTTTTTCGTAAGCGCGATCTTTGATGGCATTCGCTCCTTCGGGGTGAGCCAGTTTAAATGCGGCATCAAGGTCGGAGGGCAATTCGCGGTAAAACCAAGCGCGAAGCAGCGCTTTGCCCAAGTGTGTGCCGCTCCCTTCGTCGCCGAGCAGCCAGCCAAGCGAAGGAACGTTGTCCAGGATTTTAACGCCATCGAAATAACAACTGTTTGATCCCGTGCCGAGAATACAAGCGATGCCTGGGCTTCGGCCACACACTGCCCGTGCAGCACCCAAAAGATCGTGCTCTACTTCGGCTTTTGCATTTGGGAACACTGTTTTAAGTGCAGCCGCAACAATCTCTGCACGACGGGCATCATGTACACCAGTACCATAAAAATAGACTGCTGTCACGTCTTCTTCTTGAATCTTTGGAAGCAGTTGGTCCTCCAGTATGTCGCGGATTTCAGCCGTAGTGTGGAAAAAGGGGCTAAATCCTACGGTGTTTTCCAGTTGTTGGTCGCGCCCGCCGTGCAACAGCAACCAGTCACATTTTGTAGAACCGCAATCGGCAATGATGATCATTTTTAAGCCTTTTTGTCAAAAGTACACTTTGGGCGCAAAAGTAGTTTTTTCATAAAACAAAAAGCGGCGGTGCGAATATTTCGCACCGCCGCTGGCAGTTTTTGTCTATTTTGAAGTTCTTTAATTACTTCAGGTTGAAGTTGCCGGTTCCAACCAGGTAACCTTTATTGAAAATCTCTACTTGGTATTTGCCTTTCACGAAATTCTGGCCAGGCTGCCATGCGCCACAAACCTGCGTTTCACCATTGGTGTAGTTGGTCGTAGCAGTCGTGGTGTAGCGGAATTCGCTTTCGTCACGCTTGTTCTGCCCAACACCAGATCCGAGGCTTTCGATGGCGAGCGGAGCACCAGTTGGGTCCACTACGCGGATGTAGAACGTTTCTTCGCCGGCAGGAGTCACTTCATTGGCTTCAGTAATGAAGCAAATGCTCAGTTTGTCCACTTTTTTGGCTTTTGACTTGGTACGCTCTTTGCCGTTGCTGCGCACGTCTTTGGCTTTCACTTCCACGTTTTTTACGCGGATGGCAGAAGCAACGTCCACTTTTTTGCTGAGCTGGTTGCGCTCGGTTTCAATAGCCGTTTTTTCAGAAATGAGGGCGGCTTTTGCACTACCTTCTTCTTGCAATCTTGTTTGTGTCTCGTTCAGCGAAGAAGTAAGTTGCTCATTTTGACCAGTCAACTGTGTATTGTTCTCGGTTAGAATGCCTACTTGCTTTTTCAGGTCTTCGATTTCAACGAGAAACTGTTCTTTTTGACGCTGGAGGCTGGCCATGCCACCCTTGTAGTCTTTGTTGCTGCGGATTAGACCCGCGATTTGGTTTTTGCTGGTCTCAAGATCAGCCAATTGCTGGTTGATTTTTGCATCCAGCTCGGCATTGATGCCCTTTTGTTGCTCGAGTTGGGTCACCGCCTCGTTATACTTGGCGTCAAGTTCGGTAAAGGCCTCTTTTTGTTGGGTGAGTTCCATTGTGGTCGCGTCCAGCTGTTTGCCGGTGTTGAGTTTGCTGACCAAAAGGAAAACGCATAGTCCGAGAAGGGCTGCGATGGCCACGCCCATGATAGTTGTTACGCGTTTTTGGCTGTTGCCGCCTTCAGGAGCGCCGTAGTTTGGCGTTGCGGGTTGATTGAAATTGGTGGGAGTGCTCATAAATTTTGAAAAAAAGTGAAAGGTTTACGAATGAATGAATGATGTTGTTATCGAGTCATATGCTACCTTCCGAAGTGAAAAAAGTTGGTAAGTTGTAATGCCGAAGATGAAACGGCTTGTGATTGAAAAAGATGCAGTATAAACCGTTGCTCAATTTCTTTATTGCCCCTGCAAAGGTCGTTTTTATGAGATTATTTTTTGAAATTTGATCTAACTTGTTGATATTCAATAATATTATTTTTTAAAAGTGTTAAAAAAATTATTTTCCCTTCCAATAGGCTTATCTCAAAATTCGGGGGATACCCTACCTTTGCAACACCGGGTTTTTCCGGGTCAAAATTTTTCTTGCTATGTCCGCTTTTGACGTTTACGATATTTACAACATCCTCTTTCTCGACATTGAAACAGCTCCGTGTGTGCAGGAGTTCGATGATTTGAGCGACGAGATGCAGCAACTTTGGGGCTTAAAGTGCAGCACCTTACTCAAAAGACCTGCAGAAGAGATCGAGCAAGACGAATTGGAAGGGCTTTTCAAAACGAGGGCGGGCATTTATTCAGAATATGGCAAGATCATCTGTATCTCGGTCGGTTTTCTTACCCGCCAACAGGACAGCAAAGAACCAATATTGCGCCTCAAATCATTTTCCAACCATCTGGAAGCGTCCGTGATAGAGGATTTTGCTGATTTGCTCAACCGTCATTTCAACAGTCCGGACAAGTTTGCCGTTTGTGGCCATAATATAAAGGAGTTCGACGTGCCGTATATCTGCCGTCGCTCGCTGATCAACCAGTTGCCGCTACCCAAAATGCTCGACATTGCGGGCAGGAAGCCCTGGGAAACCAAACACCTGCTCGACACCCTGGAAATGTGGAAATTCGGCGACATCAAAAACTACACCTCGTTGCGGCTGCTTTGTGCTGTATTCGACATCCCTTCTCCAAAGGACGATATAAGCGGCGCCGATGTGGGTCAGGTGTATTGGGAAGAGCGCGACCTGGATCGTATCGCTATTTATTGCGAAAAAGATGTGCTCGCCACCGTGCAACTCTTCTTGCGCCTCAAACGGCTACCTTTGCTCCGTGCCGATCAGGTGGTGACGGTTCGGTAGATACAGGACATTGGCTAGTCCAATGTCCAATGTCCAATATCCAAAAAATATGAAAAGACATCTCATAGCGCCCTCGGTGCTCGCAGCCAATTTCGGGCGGCTTTCGGAGGAAATAGACATGGTGAACGGCTCGGAAGCCGATTGGTTTCACCTTGATGTAATGGATGGCCGTTTTGTGCCGAACATCACATTTGGGATGTTCATCGTGGAAGCCATTGGCCGTTTGGCAAAAAAGCCGCTTGACGTTCATCTGATGATTGTGGAGCCAGAAAAGTTTATTGAGCAGTTCCGCAAAGCGGGGGCGGATATCATCACAGTGCATGTCGAAGCATGTCCGCATTTGCACCGTACGATTCATCAAATCAAGGAAACAGGCGCAAAAGCCGGGGTGGCGCTCAATCCACATACGCCCGTTTCAGTATTGGAGGATATTATCGAAGACATTGATTTGGTGTGTCTTATGTCGGTGAACCCAGGTTTTGGCGGACAAAAATTCATTTACAACAGCCTGCCTAAAACCCGCAAACTCAAAGAGATGATCTTTGCTTCCAATTCGCAGGCGCTCATCGAGATTGACGGTGGCGTGGGCCTGCACAATGCAGAAAGCCTCCTGCAAGCCGGGGCAGACGTGCTTGTAGCAGGGAACAGCGTTTTTGGCGCGAAGGACCCGCTGGCCGCGATTCGGGACTTGAAAGCGTTTGAGGCTAAATTTGATTTTTAGATGAAGAAAATAGACAAGCTCCTGCTCACCAGTTCCCTCGGCCCTTTCGCAGTGGCTTTTTTTATTGCCGTGTTCGTGCTGGTGATTCAGATCATGTGGCTTTACATTGATGAGATAGCGGGTAAAGGGGTGAGCATTTTCATTATGTTGGAGTTGGTGGGATATATGTCTTTTTCGGTATTCCCGATGGCATTGCCCATTGCGGTGCTTATCGCATCGGTAATGGTGATGGGCGGCTTGGCAGAGCGATACGAACTTTCGAGCATGAAAAGTGCCGGCATCCCGCTCATTCGGGTTATGCGGGCGATGATCGTATTAGCAGCCGCTATTTCGGTTTTTTCCTACGTCTGCTCTGATTTTTTAATTCCCATTGCCAATCTAAAATTCAAAAGCCGACTCTTTGATATCCGCAAACAAAAGCCTGCACTGACCATCGAAGAGGGTGTTTTTAATGAAGATTTTCGGCAATTCGTAATCCGTATCGGTGATAAAGACCCGGACGGAGAAACCATCGGGGATGTGATGATAGAAGACCAGAGCAATTTGGGACAGGTAAAATTCAGCCAAATCCTTGCTGACAGCGGGCAGATGTACACTACTACCGACAAACGATTTTTTGTGATGAACCTTTTCCATGGCACACAATACCAAGAGCCCGGAAATCAAGGCCAGAGCACTACAAAAAGACGATTTCCCTTTATTCGTACCAACTTCAAATCATGGTCGAAAGTGTGGGATATGCGGGAATTTGAAATGGTACGCACTGATGAGGACCGATTTAGTTCACAACGCACGATGTTGAGCATGAATCAATTGCGTAGAAATGTTGATTCCCTCCACGCCAAAATAGACGAGACAGGCCAGTTGGCAGTAAGTGACATGCTCATAAACCTCAAACGTCAACCCATTCCGCCCCTCAAACCTGCCATTGAATCAACACCGATTACCAATTCGCCAAAACCTGCAAGTCAGCCTTCCAAAAAGTTGGGCAACAAGCTTAGCGCCATTGGCCCAAGAGCTCAAGTTACTTCGGCGAATCCTGATCCCAATCGCGGATCTAACTCAGGCCCAAATCTCCCCCTGCAAGAACTCCGCAAGCCGCTCAATCAATACAGTTCATTAATTGAGACCTTCCGCGACCGCGACCACAGTTCCCTTCTCAAAGAAGCCAAAACCCGCAACGGCCTTAGCAAAAACATTGTTGAAACCCGTAAAACTCAAGCGACATCCCGACGGCTCGATTGGGTGAAAACCGGCTATGAACTCTACAACAAGTACAGTTTCGCGCTCATCTGCTTTATTTTCCTTTTCATTGGCGCACCTATGGGCGCTATCATTGGCAAGGGCGGTTTTGGCTACCCGATTCTTGTTTCCATCACCTTTTTTGTCACTTTCGTGTTCCTCGCAATCCTCTGTCGCAAACTGGCTGAGTCCTATTTGATGACCCCCTTTTGGGCTGCTATGACACCTTGCGCCATACTCGCGTTTATTGGAATCTATGTCACGCGTAAAGCGATGAACGACTCCCAATTGTTCAGCACAGAGCGTTTTGAAAGATTTCTTTTCCGATTGAGAATTGCCCGAAAGCAAAAAGTAGCCTTAGATACTCCATGAAATATATTTGGGAAAACAACTGGTTTTTTGTCCCGGTTGCCATGTTCTTTGGATTTTGCGGTGTGCTTGCCATACTGGTTCCGTACAGTCATGAATTGTTGTTTTTCAACGACTTGCGTCACGAACCGTTCAATACAATCTTTCGGTTTTTGACGCAGTTTGGTGAAGCCTGGGCCTATTTTGCTTTTGGCTTGGCAATGCTGTTCTGGCGTCCACGCCATGCCATGGTTATTGCAATGGCAGGCATTCTGGTATTGCCGGTAGGGTATATGCTCAAAGACGCTGTTGGGGTTGACCGACCTATCACATATTTCGAAAAAGAAGGTGCCTCAGAACGACTCAAACTGGTGCCGAGCCTGCCCCTGAACCGTGGACAAACCAGTTTTCCTTCTGGCCATACCACGGCAGCATTCGCGTTGTACAGCTTGCTTTCGCTGATGATTGGGCAAGAACGCAAACGCTGGGGACTGGCATTCGCATTGCTTGCCATTCTGGTAGGCATTTCCCGCATATTTTTGGTGCAACATTTTTTGATTGACGTATTGGCCGGGGCATTGCTTGGTTTGATGCTGAGCGGATTGGTATGGCGCGCGGCGGCAAAATACTTGCCCAATGGAGGAACAGGGCCTTGGAAAAAATAAGGATTTGTATTCACCAATTAACCAGTGACCAGTCACCAACCACCAATTAACCAGTCACCATGTACATCCTCCGTCGTTTGGCTTATGGTATTTTGGTCATGATACTGGTGGTAACCATCATTACGGGCATTATTTTTCTTGCCCCCGTGGATCCTGCCCAACTCACTTTTGGCCAGCGCAGCGATGTTAGCACTGTGAAAGCAAAAACCGCCGAGCTGGGTCTCGATCAACCGCATTACATTCAGTTGGGAATGTATTTGTCCGATCTTTCTCCAATTTCTGTGTTGGCACAAACTCCTGAAAATCAACGAAAATATCAGGCTCAAACACTTTTGCCATGGCGCGATGGAAATGCGCTCGTGCTCAAATTCCCCTACCTCCGCGAATCTTATCAATCAGGTCGCCCGGTCACCGAAATATTGGCCGATGCTATTCCGGCCACGGCCTTACTGGCAGGCACTGCCATGCTTCTGGCGACCTTTTTGGGACTGCTTTTTGGAATTGTCGCAGCACTTAAGCAGCACAGCTGGCTCGATCATTTGGTGTCCGTCATTTCTGTGTTTGGCTATTCATTGCCTTCGTATGTAGCTGCTATGTTGTTCGCGCTTGTGTTTGGGTATGCGCTGGGCGAATGGACAGGGCTGGAAATCCAAGGCAGCCTATTTGTGCTCTCTGATTTTGGGGAGTGGCAAGTTCGATGGCGGAATCTCGTGTTACCAGCACTCGCGCTTGGGCTTCGTCCCGTGGCGCTTATTACACAACTCACGCGGAGTGCAATGCTTGATGTGCTCTCGCAGGATTTTGTTCGCACGGCTACCGCCAAGGGGCTTTCGCAAAAAATAGTAGTGGTAAAACACGCCCTCCGCAATGCCCTCAACCCAATCGTTTCGGCTATATCAGGCTGGTTTGCAGCTTTACTTACCGGGGCGTTTTTTGTAGAAAACGTATTCAATTTCAAGGGCTTGGGCGATGCAACCGTGAATGCGCTTCTTAACTTCGACATCCCTGTGGTGCTGGGATGCGTGTTGTTCACCTCGGCTGTTTTTATTGTGGTGAATCTCCTTTCTGATTTGATTTATGCCTGGTTGGATCCGAGGGTTAGGATTGTTTGAGGGGTTTGAAGGGTTTGAAGGGTTTGAATTGTTGGCGCAACTCAAACCCCTCAAACCCTTTAAACTACTCAAACTAACTAGTAAGACCACATATCGTGCTCCCTCGCAAACAACTCATTCTTGATTTTGTCAGATTCCATCAGCAGATCAAGTCCAGAGTACATATCCTGCAAACGAAGGTCCAGCACGTTGTTTTCCTTCGTGATATACGAAGCGAAATACCGCTTTTCAAAAAGGTCTTCCCAGCTTGTATTGGCCGTCCAGTTTTCGCCATGTGTGATGGCTTTGTGCCGCGCCAGCAAAGGGCGGGCGGCAGGGTAGTACACCCAGAAAAGTGGCTTTTCAAAGCGAAAGTTCCCTTCATTGTCCCGCACATCTATGATCGGCGCAATTCCCAGGATACGGCTGCGAAGCGTACTGGTTTTGGTGTCGAAGAACCATGATTCCTTGATTCTGAAGCGTTTAACATCTTCCCAATTCGTTTCGTTTTCAACGATTCTGACGTCCTCGCTGTATGTTTCGGGTTCAAAAACTATGATCGTGTCGCGCTTGAAAAGCAGGCCACGAACATCCGTTGGGCTGAGGCGTTTGCTAAATTTGTCGTCCTCGGTGCCGTAAACGTTGAGTTCGCCGGCAAGAGCCGCGTCAGACAAGATTTTGAATAGCGGCGACTCAGGGGCAGCAAACGGGAGGTTCATTTTTTCGCGCACATCCACCACGCGCCAGATGCGTTTTTCCCACAAAATGTCGGCTTCGCGGATGGGTTGATAGGCCAACACCGCATGCTCGGTCATCACCGCTCGCTCCGTAATGTCGTCGAGTGGTGGCGATAACTCAATAGGATCGGGGTCTTGCGCGAACGCAAAATGGACAGAAAGGAGCATGGCTCCGCCTAGGCAACCCATGAGTCGGGCTGCCCAATTTGACAACAGGTTTGTCATGTCGGGAAATGTTTAGTAATTAAAAAATTAGGATAGAAAAACAGGGCATCGTCGTACACGAAGCCTACTTACAATGCGTTGGTTTTCAGCAAAATGACTGTACAGTACCCAAACGGGCTTGTTGGAAATAGTATTTCCATTGTTAAAAATTTTAACAAGAAATCCAGCGGGCGAACTCAAGGAGCGAGTCGAATTGATAATCAATTTTCATCCGCGATAAAGCCGTCACTTCCTCCAATTTTCCACGAATCAATACCGAGCGTAGACCGAGTTTTTGGGCAAATTCCATGTCAGCCACGGAATCGCCCACCATCCAGGCATCTTCAAAATCAATATCCGGGAAATCAGCCAAAGCAAGCCAAGCCATGCCCGTGCCAGGTTTTCTGCAAGTACAGCCAGCCTCCGCGCGGTGAGGGCAATGGTAGACGCGGTCAATGCGCCCTCCCGCTTCCTCAATTATCGAATACATTTTTTGGTGAACAGCATGGAGTTCCATGGCGGTCATCAGGCCCTTGCCCACGCCCGCTTGATTGGTCACCACCACGATGCGCCCGAATTTTTCGGCGAGCAGGCGCATGGCTTCTCCCAAACCTTCTGTGGGTTGGAATTCGTTGGGCGTTTTTACATACTCGCCGGGAGTGCGGAGGTTGATGACGCCGTCGCGGTCGAGGAAAAGGGTGGACATTGATAAAAATGATTTCAATTTTAATTTGCAAGAACCCAACCAACATAAAGTTTCCCGCGTTATCAAAAAAACGTTGAAATTATGAAAATCCAAAACGGCTTTTTAGGAATTCTTTTCTTATTCATTGGCTGTCGGTCTAATGACAATTTGCCATTACCACCGAATTCTATACATATCTCGGGTACTGAATGGGGATACGCGAACTCATTTGCGCTCGTTCGCTCTGCGGGTACTCCCTCTTGGAGGGATACTTATGTGAAATTAGATGGTGATGACGGCTCGTTCATATATGTCGTTGTGCCAGCAACATTTCTTGATTCTATCCCTTCTTTTCCATATCATGTAAAAGGGAGGGTATTTTATTATACTTCCTCTTCGATCAATAGTCAGGTCTTTGAAGGGGATGGTGATGTTGAATTGGTGAACATGAATCCTACTGCTCATGAGTTATCTTTAAGTTTTAATGCCAAATTGAATTCTAACGGACAAAGCCTGAACGTTGAAAGTGGTCCATTATCCGGGATTGCCTACAAGGATGTTTTTGGAGCGGCAACTGACCTTAATTTCAATCTTCAAATAGATCAGAGTGCATGGCTTCCTTCAGAATATGGTGCTGACATGTCTGGTGGACAAATAGACTGGTTTTTTGTAAATAGTCTGAATTTTCCAGCCAGCGACTGGTTTAAGTTCGAGATACCTTGGGGAATCCCTGCTGGAACCTATCCGATTGGTTCGATTGTCAGGTTTGAACAAGAATTTCCTATTAATAAATGGGTTGCGGCATCCGGCACAGTTGAATTGTTAGAAAACAGTTTTTCTGAGGCAAGGCAAAAAGCAATTTTTTCTGGTGTTTTCTACCATCCGGACACACCAACCATAAAAATTGTACTGCAAAACGGGAGTTTTGAAGTGGGGTTTGAACATTGAATATTCGTGTAAAAGCAAATCACCCCGCCAGCGCCCCCACCTGCCGCAATACATTCTTCGCCACTTCCAAAAACGCTTCCGCTACCACGGGGTTGTCATTTTGCAGGATAGCAGGCATCCCCGCGTCCCCGCCCTCGCGCACACTTTGCACGAGCGGAATTTGGCCGAGCAGCACAGAATGGCTTTCCCGCGCCAGTTTCTTCCCGCCGCCCTGGCCGAAGATAAAGTATTTGTTGTCAGGCAGTTCTGCGGGTGTGAACCAGGACATGTTTTCTACTACACCCAAAATTGGAACATCAATAGATGGCAGCAAAAACATATTCACGGCCTTTATAGCGTCTGCCAGGGCTACATCTTGAGGCGTAGTGACAATCACCACACCCGTGACGGGAACCGTTTGTACGAGGGTGAGTTGCACGTCGCCGGTGCCGGGAGGCAAGTCAACGATCAGAAAATCGAGTTCGGGCCACAACACTTCGCTGACGAATTGTTTGATGATTGCTGCCAAGCGAGGGCCTCGCATCACAACCGCTTGTTCCGGTTCTATGATGAATCCGATACTAATGCAAGGGATGCCATGCGCTTCGAGCGGGATCATTCTTGGCACACCGGTCACGTCGCGCACTTTGGGCCGCTCGCCCACGAGGCCAAGCATGGTGGGGATGCTGGGGCCGTACACGTCTGCGTCGAGCAGGCCGACCCTGGCGCCCAATTGTTTTAGCCCGATGGCGAGGTTGACCGCCACCGTGCTTTTGCCCACGCCGCCCTTGCCGCTGGCCACGGCTATGATGTGTTTTATTTGCGGTACAGAACTCGGCGGTGCAATGCCATCCGTAGCCTTGGATACGAAGTGGGCATTAACCTGTGCTTGCGGGAAAACCTCTGCGATAGCCCCAATACAGGCAAAGTTGAGTTCTGCTTTTCCTTGCATTTGCAAGGAAGGAATGGCGAGTTTGAAATTGACAGCATTGCCTTCTATTTCAAGGTCTTGTACCATACCAGCCGTCACGATATCGCGTCCGCTTTGCGGGTCGCGGACATTGCGAAGGGCGTTGAGGATTTGTTCTTTTTCCATGACTGTTTGCTTTGTTTTTCACCCGTCAGACGACGTTGAGTCGTCAGACGGGGTGATTTTAAACGCAATTGTTTTCATGCGTTTCGTCAGTACCCCATCGGACATTTTTTCTTCCAAAACCATGTTTTGGGCAGCGGGCATTTCAAACACCGATTTCATGTCTCGAATGCGCGCGACCGGTACTCCTGCGGCGCGTAATTTTGTCATTGCCTCACTTAAAGTCATTTTTGAAATGGCTGCCAGAAGTATGTTGTTCAATTGCTCACGATTTTTGACACGGGCGGTATTGGTTTGAAAATCAAGGTCTTCCAAAAGGTTATCCAATCCCAAAACCCTGCAAAGGTGTGAAAATTGCCGCTCTGTCCCCACTGCAAGCAACAGTGTTTCTCCATCGGCGCACAAAAAAGTATCGCCATAGGGTGCGATGTTCGGGTGTTTGGTGCCCATGCGCTGTGGGATATGCCCGTTCATCAAATAATTGCTGGCTTGATTGGCGAGCGAGGCAAGCGCGGATTCAAGGAGTGAGGCCGTTACGGTACTCCCTTCGCCTGTTCGCTCGCGATGGAGCAGGGCCAATAGGATGGCTTCCTTGAGTTGGTGCGCCGCCAGAATGTCAATGAGTGCGACGGGCATTTTTACAGGCGGCCGCGCTGCCTCCCCATTCATAAATAGAAAACCCGTCTCTGCTTGCAGCACCGCGTCGAAGGCTGGGCTTTCGTCCTCAGGGTCGGGGTAGGAATTGAGTTGAGCGTAGATCAGTTTTTTATTTTCAGCGCGTAGTGTGTCCGAGTCAAAGCCCATTCGACGGGCGGAAGAGGGTTTGAAATTTGAAATTACGACATCGGCTGTAGCGGCGACTTTAGTCGCCACTTTTTGTTCATCAGGGTCATTGAGGTCTAAGATCAGATATTTTTTGCCCCAATTCACGCTACACCAATAGGCAGAAATGGGCGATTCCGGGTCTTCAGAAGGCTGTTTCCAGCCGCGTGTCACATCTCCATTGGTGGTTTTGTTTTCGATTTTGATTACTTCAGCACCAAGTTCGGAGAAAAACATCCCGACGGCTGGGCCAGCCAAAACACTGGCAAATTCGACTACTTTTAGGCCCTTGAAAAATTGATTTTGCATTTTGTAGCCCGGAACTCCGTTCCGGGGAAATTGTACCGGAACGGAGTTCCGGGATACTGTTATGAAAATATATTCAACCGCTCAAATCCGTGCCTGGGACGCATACACCCTTGAAAATGAACCGATTGCTTCGGTGAATTTGATGAACCGCGCAGCACAGGTTTTTACAGACTGGCTTATTCAATGCTACCCGGACAACACGCGCCCCGTCGTTGTTTTTTGCGGAACGGGCAACAACGGAGGCGATGGCGTGGCCGTCGCAAGGCTGCTGCACTGGCTCGGATTCGACGCGAAGGTAGTGGTGTGCGATTTTGCGGCGAAGCGAAGTGTGGATTTTGAAGCACAAATCGCACTGCTGCCTCAACACAGCAACATCAGCATCGAATGGTTCAACATCGCGAAAGACTTGCCCGCAGTTTCCCCCAATGCACTGATAATTGACGCACTTTTTGGTTCAGGCTTGAACCGCCCACTGCACGGAGAATGGGCGCAAGTCGTTGATTATCTTAATAAACTGCCCAACGAAGTGGTTTCGATTGATTTGCCGAGTGGACTTTTGGCCGATGTTCATACCGCCGGAGAGGCCGTGGTGCATGCAGACCAAATCTTCAGTTTTGAACGTCCAAAACTGGCCTTTTTCTTTCCTGAAAATGCCGAAAGGGTGGGGGAGTGGAGCTTTGAAAGTATTGGACTTCATCCTGATTTTGAACGGGAGACAGCATCACCTTTTCATTATTTGACCAAAATTGAGGCTAAAGCACTTTTTCGTCCCCGTAAAAAATTCTCGCACAAAGGAACCTTCGGTCATGCGCTGCTGGTCGCCGGGAGTTTTGGGAAAATGGGCGCGGCTGTGCTGGCTGCAAAGTCCTGTATTCGATCAGGCGTGGGTTTGTTGACGGTTCATGCGCCAAGATGTGGCAATCTGGTTTTGCAAATTTCTGTACCAGAAGCCATGTCCAGTCCGGATCATCGTGCACGATTTTGGGCAGATGTGCCTGATATTCAGGGATATTCGAGCATTGGAGTCGGCCCTGGCATCGGGAAAGCCCCCGAAACCGCAGCAGCCTTGCAGGGGCTTTTGCAAGTATGCGAAAAGCCCCTGGTGCTGGATGCAGATGCGCTGAACTTACTTTCTGAAAACCCTGAATGGTGGGATTTTATTCCAAAAAATTCCATCCTCACCCCGCACCCAAAAGAGTTTGAACGACTTTTTGGAAAAACTAAAAATGACTTTCAACGCAATGATTTACAGCGAAAAAAAGCAAAGAAACACAAGGTGATCATTCTGTTGAAAGGCGCCCATACCACGATCGCTTGCCCGGACGGGGAGTGTTGGTTCAACCCAACAGGGAATCCGGGCATGGCTACCGGTGGCACGGGGGATGTGCTGACTGGCATACTTACGGGCCTGCTGGCACAAGGGTATCCGCCGAAATCTGCGGCTTTGTTGGGGGTTTATTTACATGGTTTGGCGGGCGATTTGGCGGCAATGTCAATAAGCCAAGAGGCGTTAACGGCAGGAGATTTGGTGGATTTTTTGGGGAAGGCTTGGTTGGCGATAAGGAAAAATATTTCTTAGATTTATGGATGCTAAACCCAAGCAAGTTTGGTGTTCGGATCGCTGTGTATACTTTAGGTACATAGGAATTCCGTTGAAGGTTTGGAAAAAGCGGTTTTCTTTGTGTTGAAATTTATGCCCAATATGGTCTCCTCGAATATTATCAAGATGCCGTCGAACTAATGGCTACTGGCCCAAAGCCAGAGCAAATAGTTTCTTTTAAACCTTCCGAGAAACTGCAAGAGCGTGCGAGGGAGCTGGTTTTTAAAGAAAAGGAGGGTGATATATCCAAAGAAGAAAAGATTGAGCTGGATCAAATCCTCTTCTTTGACCACATCATGCGGCTTATCAAAGCCCGCGCTCGGCATTACCTGTCTCCTCAATGAGGCCAAAAATTTCTACATCAATTCGTCTCGACGTTATAGAACGCGCCAAATCTAAGGAACGCGGCACCAATAAGTTAGTCATTTTAGGTCAAGCATTTTTTCATCAGACAACACTATTTTTCTGCGAATAGTGGGGCTATTTAAAGAAAAATAGCGGCCGTATGATGGAACAAAGGGTGGCATCAAATGACTAAGTTATTGGTGCCGCGTTCCTAAGTGCGAATATTGCCTTGTCCATGAAGATGATTTTTACCTCTCGGGCGAGGTGGACCATATTCGACCCATTAAACATGGCGGCATCTTGAAAATGAACGCCGAAGAACGTTTTCGGGAGCGATTGGTTTTTGAAGCAGAGGGGACTTTCCCACCACCGTAGATTTCGATGTCGAAATGAATTTCGACCTACATCAAAAATCGCATCACATCTACCCCGTCCGGGTAGTCGTTCAAGGTCGGTTTCTGGCTTTCTCCAAAGGGCAAAACCGTAAATCCGTTGACCTTTATTTTTCCCACAACACATTGAATCTCATCGCGTTTTTCGGCGAGTAGCGCGTCCAGATCCTGCAATTCATCATAGTATTCGTAGTGGACAGAAGCGATGCGTGCTTGGAGGGTGGTGTCTTCTTTTAAAAGCAGGCAGCCGTTGTTTTTATGTGGCACGCCGTTCATAATGTAGAGCGTGAAATTGTAGTCGAAGTTGTTTTTGTACTTGTCGTGGTGGATGATCTCGCGGTACTCGTGTAATGCTTCTAACAGGGTATCGAAATGGTAGCCATGAGGAACATAGATTTTGCTGACGTTGCGACAACCAAGCCCGAAATAGGAGAATATATCTTGACCGAGGGCATGGAGTTCTTCCGCAGTTTCCATGCCGCTGAGCACGGCCACGGCGTTGCGGTTGCGGCGGATGATGTGGGGGTATTTGCCAAAATACTGCTCAAAATACCGAGCCGTGTTATTGCTCCCGGTCGCGATGACCGAATCAAAATTTGCAAGCCGATCATCTTCGCCCAAAAACTCGGTGTATGCCCAGGATTCGTGCATCCATTCGCCCATTTTTTTCACGAGCAAAGGGAGCAGCCGCTTGTCTTTATCGCTGAGTTTGACTTTGCTGCGCTGACCCGCTACAAAGACGCAGAGCCAGTCGTGGAAGCCTACGAGGGGGATGTTTCCGGCCATGATGAGGGCGACGGTTTTTGTCATTGGGTCATTGGTCATTGGGTCATTTGGCTCAGCCTCCAATGACGACCAATGACCCAACGACCAATGACCCAACGACCAATGACCCAATGACCAATGACCCAATGACCAATGACCCAATGACCAATGACCCAATGACCAATGACCCAATGACCAATGACCCAATGACCAATGACCCAATGACCAATGACCCAATGACCAATGACCCAATGACCAATGACCCAATGACCAATGACCCAATGACCAATGACCCAATGACCAATGACCCAATGACCAATGACGATATTGCGCCGCCCAGGCTTCCAATTTGGCTTTGTCCAGAAATTCGTTGGCAATGGCATTCAATGCTTTGCGCGTGTTTTCTTCGGTAAACCACTTGTTCTCCAAATAGGATTGCTGGATGATTTCGTCGAGTTCATCATCGCCGCCGGAGCGGATAAAGTGGCCGAGTTCGGCGAGGAGGTCAATACGTTGCTGGAGCGTCACGGATGGGTTGGATTTGAGGGACAAAGGTAGGGAACGCGAATTACGCGAAAGAGGCGGATATTCGCGGATTCGTTGGCTAAGGGCAACGGGCTGCATTTAATAGTTAGGTACATTCAGTCCAATCAATTTATGGATTAAACAAAGCCGCCCAACTTGTGTTTTTGGGCATAAAACCGCGTTAAAACTTCATGCCCGAATTAACTGCCACCTCCTTGACGCCACCACGGCGTCTTCTCCGCCTGCTCGGCCAATACCGCCGGGAAGTCCGCTATATCTTTCTGTATGCCTTAGTCGCAGGTGCCATCAATCTTTCCTTACCACTTGGTATTCAAGCAATTATCGGCCAAATAGCCGGTGGCGGCATCAATGCCTCCTGGGGCGTTCTGGTGCTTTTTGTACTGGTGGGCGCTGCGCTCACGGGCATCCTGCGCATCATGCAACTTTCGGTGATGGAATATATGCAGCGTCGGATTTTCACGGAATCGGCTGTTGAGTTTGCGGTTAGAATCCCAAGATTGAACCTCGAACTGCTCCGAAATGAATATCTGCCCGAGTTGGTGAATCGTTTTTTTGACACCGTTGCGATTCAAAAAGGTTTGCCAAAACTTCTGATTGACGGTAGTACCGCTATTCTACAGATATTTTTCAGCCTGCTCCTCCTCTCTGTGTACCACTCCTCTTTTTTGTTGTTTTCGCTGGTATTACTGGGTGTTTTGGGCATTTTGTTCTACTTAATAGCCCCAGCGGGCATAAAATCCAGCCTTCAGGAGTCTAAATACAAATATAAACTGGTTTTTTGGCTGGAAGAACTGGGGCGTGTTGCGGCCACCTTCAAGTTGGCAGGTGAAAACGATTTTCCACTTCGTAGAACTGATGCCATCACAGCAGCCTACCTCGAGGCACGCGCCAAACATTGGCGGGTTTTGATGGTGAAATATGTCAGCAGCGGGGCGTTCCGAGTGCTGGCGCTGGGCAGTTTTTTAGTCCTGGGCAGCTTGTTGGTCATGCAAAATGAACTGAATCTTGGGCAATTTGTAGCCGCAGAAATTTTGATTCTGTACGTCATCGAATCGGTGGACAAACTCATCGTTTTGCACGAAACGGGCTACGATGTGCTCACAGCAACTGAAAAACTGGGGCAAGTAACCGATCTGCCCCTCGAACGCGAGGGCGGGATTCGAGTGGAGGAATTTTGTGCGACTACCCAACCCCTGGCTGTGGAACTCCGCGACCTGAGCTACCAATTTTCAGACGGCAATTCCAAGGTGCTCAAAAATATCTCTTTGAATATCAATGGGGGAGAACGGGTCGCGGTAGTAGGGTACAATGCCTCAGGGAAAAGCACTTTGATGCAAATCATTTCCGGAGTGCGCCGCGATTTTACGGGGGGACTTCTGTATAATGGTCTGCCCAAACAAAATCTAGATTTGCGTAGCCTTCGAGAGCACATTGGCGATTTGTCGTCACAGGAAGATATTTTCAAAGGTTCGATTCTTGAAAATATTACCCTCGGAAATCCCCGAATTAATCTCCCCCAAGTGCTTGAAATGGTAGAAAAAGTGGGCTTGAACGAGTTCGTCCGGGAAAATTCTGCGGGGCTGGACACTGCGCTGCTTCCGAGCGGTATCAACATCCCGCGTAGCACAATCACTAAGATATTAGTGGCCCGAGCAGTGGTGGGCAAACCGAACCTGCTCGTCATGGAAGAACCATTGGCGGCCCTGAATTTCAAAGATCGCCTGAACATCGCGCAATTTTTGACGGATAAAACCAAGCCTTGGACCTTGATCTGTGTCACTGAAGACCCTGTTTTGGCGGCGCTTTGTGACCGGGTTTTAATCATGAAAGACGGGGGAATTATTTTTGACGGAACATTTGAAGCAGCACAGCAAACCAAGGATTTTGAAAAGGTTTTTCGTTCAAACCTGGTCTAATTTTTCAATCTACCACATGCTCAACATATCAGACAACACCCTGCCCACTTCGGCGTACCCGAAATCCAGCATATCCATGAGTAAGACCCGGCTACCCAATTGGCACTGGACATTTCGGCGATTAATGGCTGTTTTGATGGCAGTTTTCCTGATTTTTATGTTCCTCCCTTGGACCCAAAACGTCCGAGCGGATGGGCGCGTGACCACCCTTCGCCCTGAACATCGTCCTCAAACCGTACACGCCACTATCTCCGGTCGTATTGAACGCTGGTACATAGCGGAAGGCCAGGCCATCAAACGTGGGGATACGCTGGTTTTCTTATCGGAAGTAAAATCCGAGTATTTCGATCCCGAACTAGTAGCGCGGGTGAGTGATCAGGTCTCCGCCAAAAAAAGTTCCATCAACTCCTACGGCCAAAAAGCGGATGCATTGGAAGATCAAATGGAGGCCATGCGCCGCGAACTCGACAGCAAAATCATACAGATCCGTAACAAGATCGAGCAAGCGCGGCTAAAAATTCAAAGTGATACGCTAAAGATCGTGCAAACCCGGATTGACCTGCAAGTAGCTCAACGTCAGTTGAATGGCGCAAAAAGCTTGTACGACAAAGGGCTTGAGCCGCTCACCAAACTGGAAGAACGCCGTCTGAAACTCCAGGATGCAGAGACCAAACTTGTAGCCGCCGAAAACCAACTCGGCAGTAGCCGCAACGACCTTGTCATCTACATCACGGAACTACGCCTTGTGCAGAACGAAACCGCCAATAAAATAGCCAAGGCCCAAAGCGACAGATTCAGCACGCTCAGCGACCAATTCGATGCACAGGCCAATATGAGCAAACTTCAAATCGAACGCGAGAATTACGCCCGCCGTCAGTCATTCTACTACATCCTAGCCCCTCAAGACGGTTTTGTGGTGCAAGCCATCAAACCTGGCATAGGCGAAATTATCAATGAAGGCGAACCTTTGCTCAGTATCCAACCCGCTGATTATCAATTGGCTGTTGAGATGTATGTGAAACCGCTTGATCTGCCGCTCTTGTCGGTAGGAAGCCCCGTGCGCTTCATTTTTGATGGCTGGCCGGCCTTCTTTTTCAGGGGCTGGCCAGGAATTTCTTTCGGCACTTTTGGGGGGCATGTTGCAGCCATTGACCGAAACATCAGTGGAAACGGGAAGTTCCGGGTGTTGGTCGCACCTGATGTTGCGGATCATCCCTGGCCTACGGCAATTTTGCCTGGCGGAGGCGCCAAAGGCATCGCGCTCCTCAGCGATGTACCGGTCTGGTATGAACTCTGGCGTGTGCTCAACAGCTTTCCGCCTGACTTGTATAAAAACTTGCCGGGTGCTGCTGGCAAGAAGGAAAAGGAGGAAAAGAAATGAAAAAAGCATGGTTTGCCCTCGCGATTTGCTCTATTGCCCTTTGTTTTTTGCCGTTTTTTGCCGCTGCCCAAACACTTGAATACCCTTCATTTCGTCAGCAAGTCCTTGAAAATCATCCACTTGCACGACATGCTGACTTGTATCGGGATCAGGCCAGTGCTATGTTACTCCGTGCTAAAGGAGGGTTTGATCCAAAGGCGTACGGGGAGCATTTTGGTAAAAATTTCAACGGGAAAACCTATTTCCAATACACGGAGGCTGGTCTGAAAATTCCCACCTGGGCTGGTTTGGAATTCAAAGGCGCGTACAATCTTGCATCGGGAAGTTTTTTGAACAGCGAGAACCGATTGCCTGAAAAAGGTCAGGCCAGTTTTGGTTTAAATTGGACCTTGGGGCAAGGGCTGCTGTTTGATGAACGGAGGGCCGGGCTTCAATTCGCCCGTGCAGGACTCGAAATGGGCGATGCCGAACGTTTGGCAGCCCGCAATGACCTGATGCTTGAAGCAGCCAAAACCTATTGGACCTGGAATTTTGCTGACAATGCGGTGGGCATCATAGAAGATGCACTGCGTCAGGCCGAAATCCGGCACGATGGACTCCGACAAAGTTTCCAGCAAGGCGAGCGGTCGGCTTTCGATACGTTGGAAACCTTCATTCAAGTTCAGAACCGACAAGTCGAGTTGCAGTTTGCCCGCGTGGATGCCCAAAATGCTGCATTAGCGCTGACTGTATTTTTATGGGATGCTGAAAATCAAGTGCTTACACCTGAAAACATACCTGCTGCGCCTGCACTTTTGACGGCCGAAATTGGGGCAGGAATGCCTTCTGATGTGGAAAGTTTACGCCAGACTGCGCTTGCTCAACATCCTGAATTGCGTCTGTATCAAGTCAAACTTCGCCAACTAGAGACCGAACGCCGCCTCAAAAATGAAAAGCGAAAACCAGTGCTGGATGTGAGTTACAACCTCTTGGGCAATAATTGGCAATTCTTTCCAACGGCCTCCGTCGAAGGCCCTGCCATGTTGGCCAATGATGTAAAATGGGGTTTGGATTTCAGTTACCCACTGCTGAACCGAAAAGCGCGGGGCGACTGGCAACTGACCCAGCTCAAAATTGTCCAGACAGAACTTGAATTGCAGCAAAAACGGCAAACCGTAGAAATCAAAGTTCAACAGTATGCCAATGACCTGGTGAATCTTCGCGCGCAGGCCGTCCTTTTCCGCGACGTAACAGCCAATTACCGCCGACTTTTGGATGGGGAAAATGAGAAATTCTTCCTGGGCGAGAGCTCTATCTTTTTGGTCAACACCCGAGAGCAGCGTTGGCTGGATGCGCAGTTGAAATACCTCAAACTGCTCAGCGAACTACGCAAAGCAGAGGCCGGTTTGCAGTGGGCTGCGGGGATTTTGGGGGAGTAAAACTTACTCCGCCACCGGCACATTAGGCAATATCGGCCTCAACACCACCACAGTCCGTCGGTTCTTCTGGCGGCCTTCGGGAGTTTCGTTGGAAGTGACGGGATAAAATTCCCCTTTCCCGATTGGGGTAATTTGATTGGCGTTCACGTTGAAATCGCGGATAAGCATCCGAACAACGTTGGTGGCACGGGCAAGGCTCCAGTCCCAGGTATCTTTCAATATTTTTTCTTTTGGCGGCAATACGTTGTCGGTGTAAGCGACCAATTCCACAGAAAGCGCAGGACGTGCTGCGAGGAATTCGGCGAGCGGCTTGAGCAATTCCTTGCCCTTTGCACTGATGTTCAGCCCTGTTGGATCAAAAAGCGAAGCATCGGGCAGGCTCAGCATAATGGATTCTCCTTCTGTTATAGCGGTCACGCCCGCGCTGCTTTGCGGGAAGTAGGCTTTCACCAATTCGAATTCGAGCTCAGTTAGTATTTTCTTCCGTTTGTCCTGCACTGCTTTTACCCTGTTTATCAAGGCGTTGCGCTGGTCAAGGGTGGTCTTGGTGGTGGCAAGATTTTTTTCCAGTGCGGATTTTTCTAAGACGAGTAAACTGGCCGATTCGCCCATGGATTGGGTGGTGGCGGCGAGTTTTTCTTTTAAATCCGCAATTTGGTTGTCCTGGTTTCCGAGATCGCGGGCAAGGTTTTCGGTGGTTTTGGTGAGTTGGGCAGTTTCGCGTTTTCGGTCGAGAAGTTCCTGAACCAGCACCTTTTCACGCGCTTCGGCGGCGGAGCGGGCCGCGAGTTCGGCGCGGTAAATGCGGGGTTTGACACAAGAGGCGGAAGAAAGCAGTACTAAGCCTGAAAAGGCGATAAGGGTTGTTTTCAGCATCGTTTGTTCTGTTTTTCTGTAACATATAGGCTAAAAAGCCGGAAAGGCACAAAGGTGAAGATACCTTTCTGCCTTTCCAACTTTAGGGCACGACCTTAACAAGCTCATCGCACCACGGTGGCAAAACCTTTGAACTCATTGATCTCGCCTCGAGGGCCAGTAAAGCTAACCACATAGGTGTACACGCCTTCAGGCGACATGCCTCCAGAGTTACGTTTTTCCCCGTTCCATTTGTCATTTGGGTTGGTGGTTTCAAACACAAGTTCGCCCCAACGGTTCCAGATGGCCATTTTGAAGTTGGACGCCCCATTGAGGTATCCCTTTCCAAAAAAATCGTCGTTCATACCATCGCCGTTGGGTGTGAAGGCATTGGGCATAAACCAGGTGACTACCGGTCGGAAGTCCAGTTCTCTTGAAATAGAATCTTTGCAGCCGGCCGGGTGGGTCACAATGAGCCGAACGGTCACGCGACCTGTATCGAGGAAGGTGTGCGAAGGATTTTGTTCCAAGGTGGTGTAGTTTGGGCCAAGTTGCCAGTTCCAATGTGCTGCACCGATTGATTGGTCAATAAATTGAATGGTGTTGTTAAAATTGGTCAGATCAGTTTCAGGACTGAAGGTAAAATCAGCTGTGGGGGATGGTTCTACCCGAATTAGGTTCGGAAAATCCGCGTCCACATAGCATCCAATAGGCGATGTGATTTCCACCCGCACATCATACACTCCTTCAACATCATACAAATGGCTGGGACTGATAACACCAATGGTAGAATCGCCGTCGCCAAAATACCAGACGATCTTGTAACTACCGTCAATGGGTGTGGAAAGGTTGTCGAAGTAAATTTCCGCCGGGACGCAACCCAGATAACTGCTGGGTTGAATGATAATAACAGGAGGCACCGGAAACCATTGAATGACCACAGTGGTATCGTCCGAGCATTGGTTCATGTCCGTCACTTTGAGTTTCACTGGGTGGTTTCCAGGGATAGGGTATTGATATGTCGGATCTTGTAGGCTGGAAGCGGAACCGGGTATGCCAAAGTTCCATTTCCATTGGTTTATGCCGCCCTCGCCAGTGGAATGGTCTGTGAAGATTACCGGGCCGGCATCACAGGTGTCATAATCATACACAAAACTGGCGTTTACCTCCGGGAAGATACGCACATGGATGTAAGCCGTATCGCTGCAGCTGCCGCTGGCCTGGTTGATTAAAAGCATCCCGTGGTACAGCCCGGTATCTGGGAAAGTGAATGCAGTGAACCACTTGTTCACGTTGTCCGTAACGATAGTCCCGTTGATGTCAAACCTCCATTCTACATCCTCGACATTGCTTGCATCCGTTGTTTTGTTTTGAAAGAAAATGGTCTTTTCGCCACAGGATTTGATGGTGTAATTTTCATTGTTTATGGTCAAAGAGTCAGCGCCCAGTTTTGCATCAATGTCGGGAGTACAATCTGTCACATTGAACTGAAATTCACGCTGAACTGTAGAAAGCAGCTGGCCGTTGCGGTACTCTTGCACACAAACCGCCACCACAAATTGCCCGATGATTTCAGGGGTTCCGGTGATTACACCCGAAACCGGGTTGATCGTAATCTGAGGGTCGCCGCCAACTGGATTGTTGAAATTATAGTTTGGTACCGCATAAGGCACATTATCGAAAGGGGGTGCGCAAGGCGGCGTAGGCAAGGCTCCAATACAAGAATATAATTCAGGAGTGAACGTGATGTTGCCACCGCCTGCCAGTGCTTGGCAAAAACTGTACACCAAAATATCCCCGTCAGAGTCAGTGGCCGAGTGGTTGAACGTGAGCGGAAGGTTGTTGCAAATGATGATGGGCGGGAAGTTGGTGAATGTTGGGCTGTTGTTGCAAGCGGCCATTGCCGCTGGGTTCAGTTCTATCGTATAAGTGGCGCCCACATCGCCGGGGCTAATGATATTGGTAATGGTATTATTTCTGCAGCAGCGTTGATACACAATAAAATAACTTTCATTGGTAAGAACCGGAAGGGTTGCCTCAAAGGAATAAACTGCTTCTTCCACACAGACGAGCGGGACATTCGTCACGCATTGCGGGGTGTCTGGAATCAGTTTGGTATAGGCATAATTGTTTACGCTATAAGTGGAATGCAAAGAGTTGACCGTTTCTGTGCCGCGATAAATAGCGAAGGTGGCTGGGTTATCGAAATTAGCACCATTGCCGTAACAATCGCGATAGATGTGCATCGTGAACCGCCAACGCTTCATCCCAGGGCTGGGTTCGCCCAAGCATTCGTAAGTGATGTCGCCACCTATGATGTGGCGGGCTTCGATAATAGAAGGGAAAAGGAAAAGCGCTAAGAGCGCACAGAGCGAAAAAATATTGGTACAGTTCATGTTTTTGTATTCTGGTTAATAATTGGACTTTGTCAACGCACCACGGTCGCAAATCCTTTAAACTCCTTGACCTCACCACGTGGCCCGGTGAAGGAAACGGTATAAATGTACATACCTTCTGGCGACATACTACCAGCGTTTTGCCTTTCGCCGTTCCACTTGTCATTGGGGTTATTGGTGTCGAACACCATTTCGCCCCAACGGTTCCAGATGCTCATTTTAAAATTCGTGACTCCGTTGAGAAAACCTTTCCCAAAGAAATCGTCGTTTATCCCGTCGCCGTTAGGTGTGAACGCATTGGGCATAAACCAAGTGATTTCCGGGCGGATGTCCAGTTCTTTCGTCATGGAATCTATGCAGCCCGCTGGATGTGTCACAAGAAGCCGAACACTGACTTTGCCCGTATCAAGAAAGCTGTGCGTTGGATTTTGTTCAATAGTCGTAAAATTTGACCCGATCTGCCAGTTCCAATGTGCTGCTCCCGTCGAGTTGTCAATGAAATGAACCGTATTGTTGAAGTTGCTCAGGCCCGAATCTGGGTCACACTTGAAATCAGCAACGGGTGGCGGCTCTACGCTGATTAGTTTGAAAAAATCGTCATAAATATAACACCCAATCGGCGAAGTGATTTCTACACGCACGTCGTACACTCCCGGTTCATCGTACACATGGGTTGGGCTGATTACGTTCTGGACCGAATCACCATCCCCAAAGTACCATACAATGTTGTAGCTTTCGTCAATGGGCGTAGAAAGGTTGCCGAAGTAAATACTGGCAGGCACACAGCCGAAATAGCTGCTAGGCTGGATAATGATTACAGGCGGCACAGGAAACCATTGGATAATGGCTGTTGTATCGTCTGTGCATTGGTTCTTGTCTGTTGCTTTCAGATAAACGGGGTGATTGCCGGGAATCGGGTATTGATAACTGGGATTTTGCAGGCTTGACGCCGATCCGGGTATCCCAAAATTCCATTTCCATAGGTTCAAGCCGCCATCGCCCGTAGAGTGGTCTGTAAATACTACCCGTTCTGCCACACAAGTGTCGTAATCGTACGCAAAACGCGCATGCACTTCCGGGAAAATTTGGACATGGATGAAGGCTGTGTCGCTGCAAGCGCCATCGCTTTGGTTTATCAATAGCATCCCGTGATATAGCCCCGTATCAGGAAAGGTAAAAGCGGTGAACCATTTGTTCACATGGTCGCTCACACTGGTGCCATTGATATCGAAACGCCATTCCACGTCCTTCACGTTGGCGGCTATCGTTGTCTTATTTTGAAAAAAAATAGTCTTGTCGCCACAAGACTTTATGGTATAATCTTCCAAAAGGACGGTCAGGGAGTCCGAGCTGAGTTTAGCATCAATAATGGGTGTGCAATCGGCTACATTGAACTGGAACTCACGTCGCACTGTAGAGAGCAGTTGTCCGTTGCGATATTCTTGCATGCATACGGCCACTACAAATTGTCCGACTAGTTCCGGCGTTCCAGAAATTTCTCCCGTAACTGGATTGATGCTGACTTGAGGGTCGCCACCCATCGGGTTGTTAAAATTGTAAGTTGGAACGGTATAAGGCACCATGTCAAAAGGCGGGCCGCAGGGTGGGGTAGGTATCACGCCATCGCAACCAAATGGGTCAGAAGAATTGATTGGGTTGCCTCCGCCCGCCAATGCCTGACAAAAACTGTACACCACAATATCCCCTTCAGCATCCGTAGCCGAATGGTTGAAATGGAAGGGCAGGTTGTTGCAAATTATGATGGGCGGGAATTCGGTATATACCGCACTGTTGTTGCCGACCGCCATTGCGGCAGCAGTCAGTTCGATGGAATAAGTAGCCCCCACGTCGCCAGGATCAAGAATATTGGTGATGGTTTCGTTTCGGCAGCAACGTTGATACACGATAAAATAACTTTCGTTCGCCAGCACCGGGAGGTCTTCCTCAAAAGTATAAATAGCCTCTTCCACACAGACAAATGGGACTTGGGTCACGCATTGCGGCGTATCTGGAATGAGTTCAGCCAAGTAGTTGAAATAAACCTCCTTTGTGGAATAAAGCGAGTTAGTTGCTTCCGAGCCTTGATAGATAGCGAATTCAATGGGCTGGTCAAAGCCAGGTCCTCCACCAATGCAATCGCGGTACACATGCATGGTAAACCTCCAGCGTTTTACCCCTGGGCTGGTTTCGCCCAAACATTCGTAAGTGACGTCGCCCCCAATGATGTGTTTGGCTTCGACCATAATAGGAGAAAAAAAAGCTGCAAAAAATAGGAGCGTTAAATAGGCGGCGTTTCGTTTCATATTAACCGATTAGGTAAAGGAGTATAACGATTTTGGAATTACGATTGCCACGATCCTGCGTTGTGCTTGGAATTGGAATCGTTGCAATCGTAAATCCAAAATCCAAAATCGCAAATCCGCTTGCTACCTTTGTCCCCGCCAAAAGTACAGCCTACATTCATTTCAAAATCAATTTGTATCCCATGTTCCTGCTACGCGACGACATTTCTGAAATTGTCTCCCTCCTTCATAAGGGCAACATCATTTGTTACCCTACCGATACCGTCTGGGGCATAGGTGGCGACGCGCTGCACGAAGCCGCCGTGGATAGAATCAGTATCCTCAAAGGCCGAAAGCCCGAAAAAGGCTTCGTCCTTCTGGTTTCCAGTATCGAGATGCTCAAACGCTTTGTGCCCAAGATACCCCCTCGCCTGGAAACGCTGCTGGCGCACCACCAACGGCCACTCACGATGATATACGCGGAGACGGTGGGGTTGCCTCCTTGGGTAAAAGCACCCGATGGCTCAGCAGCTATACGTGTAGCTACCGACGAATTCTGTCGCGAACTGATAGAGGCGTTCGGAAATCCCATAATAAGCACTTCTGCCAACAAGACCGGAGAGCCATTTCCGCCCACTTTTGGTGGCATCAGCAGCGAAATTCTTGTCGCCGTGGACTATGTTGTCAAGTACAGGCAGGACGACAAAGAACCTGCCGAGCCTTCGTCCATCGCTATGCTCGATCGCTACCAGGAGTTGGAGTTTGTAAGGGAATAGGATCAAAGTCCGTCCAAAAAATCCCGCAATGTCTTAGATAATTTGTTGATCTGCAGTTGTTTTTGACTGATAGACGCTTCTGGCAAGCGCCCGGAATCCTCTAAAAAATCCAGCGCAGTTGTAGCTTCTTTGAGTGTTTGCATCGCAAGGTTGGCGCTGTATCTGATCTGGACCGCTTGGGTCGGGAGACTGTTTTTGGCAATGGCATTATCGTAATCGTGCAGTGCAATGCGGTAGCGGAGGTTGGCAAGGTTGAATTGAAGCGAGAAGCTTTCAAGTTGGAGATTGAAGAGTGCAATGTTGACAAACTCAGTCCCCAAGATAGTGGAAGCATTTTTTATCGTGTCTTTCAATCCCGCCATGTCGCGTTCAATTGCCGTCATTTTTTCCACTAAATGCACTGCTTTTCTAGAAGGAAGTTTTTGTGTGGTCAATACCTCCTCCATTTCAGGAGAAATGATAGCTCTTTCGGTGCGGATTTCGCAGGCCCGCAAGGTCAATAGCCCCTGCTTTGCTGAGGCGATCCGTTCCTCCAAAAAAGCAAACCTTGGGGGTCGGCGGCGCATAAGTTCGCAATCTTCTATGGCTTGAAAAAAGAGTGAGCGGGCTTCGCGCAAGTTAAGTCCAATGGTTTTCAAACTTTTAATTGCTGTTTTGTCATTTGCCAATTCCTGTGCAAAGCGCAATTGGCGTCGCGCCAACTGAATGGCTACAAGGCTTCGGTTGTGGCTGATATCAAAACAATGGCCCGCCATTTTGGCGCAGTCTATCCTTCGTTCTGCCAGCTGGTACGATTGTCTGGCGAGCGCTGTCTGATAGCGGAGTTGGGCGATTTGGTGCTCCTCCAAAACGCCCTCTTGCATGGTGTGGTGCAGGTATTCAAAATAACCTGTGCGCATGTCACCGCGGATTTTATCGAACAAAGCAGCCACGTCTTTTGGGGTATAAAACCTTTCTGCCTTTTCGATTCTCTCCGGGGTTTCCAATTGTTCAAACAAAGCCCTTGACCTATTGTGATAGCGATCCATCAAATCAATTTGTGCCTCAAACCAAGTCGTATCAATTACCAATGTTTCGGTCATAATCGCTTCAGTAGTAATAGAATCTAATGCGTTGAGCAGTTCGAAAAACAAGCCCCAATAACTTTGCCCAAGGCCAAAAACCACCCGCTCATTGCTGCCATTAAAGCGCAACACCCGGCTTTCTGCGGCAAATTTTCGGCTCAAAGAATCCATCGAAGCCCACAGTTCCAAAGTGTCGCGGAATTTGAATTCTTCTTCTTCTTCTTCTTGAAGAAAGACCCAATTTTCTTCTTCCGAATATTGAATGAAACGGCGTTCTGTAACGGGGTTTTCCAATAATTGCCACACCGGATCATCTGGCAAATGTGTGAGCACAAATTCCAGCGGATTGGCCATAAAGTAATTGTCAACCACCTTCCAGCGTTCCAGCCCGGTTGGCGGAACGCCCCAAGTCGGATCGAAAAGTTGCCATTCCTTACCGATACGAGCCGCCGCCCAGGCATGACCAATCTGCTCCACATCGCCGTCCTGGTTTTTTACCAAACCGGTTACCACCTCGCAAGGCAAGCCCGCTTCCCCCATCAATGCACAAAAGAGATTGGCATATCCCTGGCATACGGCAGTGCGGTTTTGAAGCACCCGCGTGGGGGCTTGGCGTTTAGTAAATTCGGGGGTTGCCCACAGTTCACGGCCTCCCGAACTGTCCACGTATGCGATATTGAGCGTTACCCAGGCGTAGAGCGCGCGGGCTTTGTGCGCATCATTGGGCTGTTCAGCGCAGAGGTAATCGGAGAGTATTTTAATGGAAGCGGTTTTATTGGGTGGGGTGTTCAACGCGAGTTTGTCAACCGCAAAGAAGTTTTGACTGAAAAGTGAAATCGGTAGCAAGAAGAAAGGGAGGAATTTTTTCATAGCGGTTACAAAAATAATGACATTTTTGTGTCCGCTACTTTTTGCTGCTACGAATTGCCGCCCCCTTCCTGGCTTCAATTTCCTTCAAAATCCTGTGTGCCAATTTGAGTGCTTCGAAACCATCTCTGAGCGTGACAACAGGATCCGAATCCATCGCAATCGCATCGTGGAAAGTTTCCAATTCGCGTTGGATGGCGTTCACGGGCGCAACTTCGGGCATGGAAAGTTGCAGCCATTTTTTCCCCAAAGGCGTGTCGAATTCCATGAGTTGCTCGCTGGGCGGAAGGTTTGAGGCATCTTGTGCGAAAAGCCGCACTATTTGCGCGTTCTTCTCCAAAAAGTCGAGGCTCAAATAATGGTCGGGCTGGAAGAGCCGCATTTTCCGCATTTGCTTCATCGAAATTCGGCTGGCTGTGAGGTTGGCCACGCAGCCATTGGCAAATTCTATGCGGGCATTGGCAATATCGGGTGTATTGCTCAGTACTTCCACCCCGCTCGCACTGACTTTGGTCACAGGCGATTTGACCAGGTGCAATATCAGATCAAGGTCGTGGATCATGAGGTCCAAAATGACCGATACCTCCGTGCCCCTAGGTTGAAAAGCCGCCAATCGGTGGCTTTCAATAAACATGGGGTTCAGCGTCATTCCGCCTAAAGCAGTAAAGGCGGGATTGAAACGTTCGACGTGTCCGACCTGGACTTTTACGTTGTGTTTTTCAGCAAGTTGCAGGAGTTTTCTTCCCTCTGGAATCGTTTGGGTAACAGGCTTTTCGATGAAACAGTGCTTGCCAGCACGTATGGCTTTGGCCGCCAAATCGAAGTGCGAAGGGGTAGGAGTCACAATGTCCACAGCATCGCAATCGGCGAGGAGTTTCGCTAAAGATTTGTAGCGTTTTGCGCCGTATTGGGCAATGGCCGACTCGGCATTTTTATCGTCGAGATCGTAGAAGCCTGCAAGTTCCCAACAATCAGTGGCAAGGATACATTTGAGGTGGATTTTGCCAAGATGGCCTGCACCGAGGAGCGCTATTTTCATACTGAGTGTTAAGTGTTTAATGGTAAGTGTTAAATGACTGCGAGGGCGCGCGCTACCCCTTATCACTTAACATTACCACTTTATCGAAGTCCCGCATTAATGCCCTCCAATACCTTGGAACCAGGGCAAAGCACCTCTTTCCCAAGTGCATTGAGCGGAGTGGCTGCGGTATTCAAAATGCTGTGCAAATCGCGCCCATCGGGATCAATAAAAATCAGTCCGGTGAGGATTTCGCCGCTGGCCTTGGATTCGTATAATTTGTTGACGGCCGAATGCCGATCCCGTGGATTGAAGTCTTTGGCGAGTTTGTTCAGATAAATGGTCGAGCCATCGTGCAGCTGCACGGCCACAGAATCTCCTTCGTTGTATTCGGTGGTGATTTCTTCCATAATTGGCACAAAATCAACGGCTGCGGTTGCTTCAATATGCTCCCTTGTGTAATCGTATGACTTGGTGGAACCGACATTGTTATTGAAAGTCACACAGGGCGACACCACGTCAATCAGCGCAAAACCGGGGTGCGACATAGCGGCTTTTATGAGCGGAATCAATTGCTCCTTGTCGCCCGAAAAACTCCGGGCTATGAACGAAGCACCCAATTCCAGCGCCAGTCCGACCATGTCAATGGCGTTGTACATATTGGCCGCGCCGCTTTTGTTGACCGATCCCACATCGGCAGTGGCTGAATCCTGGCCTTTGGTGAGGCCATAGCAACCGTTGTTCATGATGATATAGGTGATGTTCAGGTTGCGGCGGATGGCGTGCACGAACTGCCCCATCCCGATCGAAGCCGAATCGCCGTCGCCTGAAACGCCGATGTACATCAAGTCGCGGTTGGCGAGGTAGGCTCCAGTTGCCACGGAGGGCATACGGCCATGTACCGAGTTGAAACCGTGGGAGTTAGCCAGGAAGTACGTCGGCGTTTTGGAGGAACAGCCGATGCCGGAGAGCTTTGCAACCCGGTGCGGCTCCACCGCCATTTCAAAACAAGATTGGATGATGGCGCCGCTAACAGAGTCATGGCCACAGCCCGCGCAAAGCGTAGACAGCGCGCCTTCGTAGAATTTTTTGGTATACCCGAGCGCGTTGGTGGGCGAATCGGGGTGGCGGAAAGTAGGTCGGACGAATGTCATGTATGCTTGTTGATTTGAGTAGTTGGTGATTGGGTGATTTGAGTTTTTTTTGCTGCCGTTGTTGGCGTCCTCGCCAACAACAAACGGAAGTCAAAAGTCAAGAGTATCTGTCGCTCCGGGCTTGGTATTTCGCTTCGTGGCTTGTTGTTGGCGAGGACGCCAACAACGGAAAAAAAAGTTACAAGTTACAAGTTTCAAGTCAACGCTCACTCGCTTACCTCCGACAAATTCGGCTCACCCAAATCATGTTCCGCAAACGCCGGGTTCAATTTGCCCACCAGGCTTTGGAAGATTTTCTGCCGGATCACATCGGCCGTTATAGGGAAGCCATCGTAGTTCAAAATCGAGGTCAGTTTGGTCGGATTTATGCCTAGTTCGTTGACTAACAATGATTTGAACTGCGCATCCCGATTTTGCTCCACCACAAAAACCCGCTGGTGCTCGTCAATAAATTGCTGCACCTCTGCATTAAACGGAAATGCTTTCACACGCATACAATCGAGCGTAATGCCTTGCTCATTGAGCAAATCCTGGGCTTCAATGGCAGCGTAGGTAGTTGTTCCAAAGAACAGCATCGCGAACGCGCTTTGTTTTTTCTTTTGGTAAAACTCCGGGCCTGGGACGTGCTGCTTCGCAGTCTCCCATTTTTTCACCAAACGGTCCATGTTGCGGACGTAGGCAGGGCCTTCCTCAGTGTACACAGCGTATTCATCGCGTGAGGTGCCCCGGGTGAAAAACGAACCTTTTGTAGGGTGTGTGCCTGGGATGGTGCGATAGGTAATCCCGTCTCCATCAACATCCAGATAACGGCCAAAACGCTCTGCCGAAGCCTCCAATTCTTCTGCCGTCAGCACTTTGCCACGGTCAAACACGCGGCTGTCGTCCCACTGAAGTGGAGGCGACATGTTTTCGTTCATGCCGAGGTCGAGGTCGGTCATGACGAGGATGGGTGTCTGTAGCCGCTCGGCAAGATCAAAGGCATCGGCCATCATCGAAAAACACTCGGCGGGCGTGCTGGGAAACAAAAGCACCTGCTTGGTGTCGCCATGAGAAGCATAGGCCGCCAACAGAATGTCAGACTGTTGTGTGCGGGTGGGCATCCCTGTGCTGGGGCCACCGCGCTGCACATCCACGAGCACGGTGGGGATTTCTGCGAAATAGGCCAGTCCCAGAAACTCGCTCATCAACGACACCCCAGGGCCACTGGTGGCGGTAAAGGAGCGTGCGCCGTTCCAGTTGGCGCCGATGACCACGCCAATGGCGGCAAGTTCATCTTCGGCCTGCACGATGGCAAAATTGTTCCGACCTGTTTCGGGGTCAACCCGGAGTTTTTTGGCGTATTTGCCAAAAGCATCGGCTAGCGAGGTAGAGGGCGTGATGGGATACCAGGCCAACACCGTTGCGCCGGCATACACCGCTCCGAGTCCGCAAGCGGAGTTACCGTCCATCATAATCCAGTCTTTCACCTTGTCGCGGCGTTCCACGCGGTGTTCTAGCGGGTATTTGAAATTAGCATGGACATACTGGATGCCCATGTCCATGGCCTCGTAGTTGGCGGTGATCAGTTTTTCCTTGTTCTTGAATTTTTCCGTAATAATGCCATGCAGCACCTCCAGTTCGATGTCGAGCAAAGCCGAAAGCGCTCCCACGTATACCATGTTTTTGAGCAGCTGCCGCTGCCTGGGGTCGGAAAATTTGTCCATACACATTTGCATCATCGGGATGCCGAGGTAGTGGATGTCTTCGCGGATAAAATCCTTGTACAGCTCCTTGGTGCTGTCGTAGATGAAGTAGCCGCCGGGCTTCACATTGGCAATGTCCTTGGGCATACTCTGCGGGTTGATGCTCAGCATGATGTCCACGCCCTCGCGACGGCCCAGATAGCCTTTCTCGCTCACGCGCACCTCATACCAGGTCGGCAGGCCCTGAATGTTCGAGGGAAAAATGTTCTTGGGCGATACAGGGATACCCATTCGGAAGATGGCCTTGGCAAACATATCGTTTGCGCTGGCCGAGCCGGTGCCGTTTACGTTGGCAAAGCGGATGACGAAGTCGTTGATGGTGTGTGGCATTTAGTGTCAGATGTTCTTAACTATTACGAGTTTTTTTCTTTCTTCATCCCATTTCTCACCCACTATTTTACATTCTTCACAGTTTTTGATTTTTTGTAGTTTTTTTTCGGCATCTTGCAATGAATCATAATTTCCTAATAAATAACGCGTACATTTTTCACCTGAAATCATTGGCCTTATTTTATCAATGTCACTTTTGTTAAGTTCGTGAATTTGACATAATTCCTTGTTCGTTTTTTCTCGCTGATAACAACCAATTTGTATCCAATATCTTGTAGTTGAATAAGAAACAGGCTTTGTAATTTGGCTACTTTCATCTTCACGAATATTATCTTCATCGTTTGAGTTTAGCCTCACTGTAATGACCAATTCTTTTTCTTTCACCTGCACCTTTGGTGCAACAAAAGTCGAATGATTAAAAACAAAGTTGGTAATATAGGCATCCTTAAACCTTCTATTGTTTCGTATCATTTTCAATATTTTCTTAGCTTCTTCTTTACTCTGAAAATGACTTTTATCAATCTTTTGTAAATACACTTTAGTAATACCATTGGCGAAATTGACATGATAGACATTGCCATATTTGTATAACGGCTTAAATTTATCATAATGGCCATCAAACTTTTCAAGCGTTGCCAAAGCGATGACGAAAGGCTCGGTAGGAGAGATTTGGGGTAGTAAATTATGATGGATGGCGAAAAGAGAAAGGATAAGTAAGATTTTGCTATTCATGGTTAATAGATTTTATACATCGAAAGCCAGTTTTCCGAAATAATTCAGAATTCTGGTCAATGTATTTTGTGTCAGAATTATTATATTCGATGAGAAACCGCTGTAAACCTTTAATGGCTTTTAATTTTGGATTTTGACGTTCGGCATCAATACACCACTCCGCAGCATTGCTAGTCATGCCTTTTATCCCCAAAGAGTTTTCGTTCAAACGACCAAACTCCCAACCATTTTCTTCATTATCGTCCGCATCAACAATCGCAGACTCTTTTGTCGCATAAAATTTACCTCCGTTCGCAGCATATTCCCATTGGTCAACTGTAGGAAGTTGTTTTCCTATAGATTCACAATAGCATTTAGCATTTTCCCATGCTACTCCACATACTGGATAAAAAACATCATTCATATTGGCTATTCTGAAATTTTCCTGAAATGGCATCCTCCCACACTTAGGGTTTTCTTTCACGAATTGACTATAAGACCAACATGATACTTCGTCCACGTCAATATGAAAACTTTTCACGTTGATTCGGGTTTTCTTAATTTTTTTATAGCCACCTTCCACAAAGGCCATATCTTCCTCCTCTTTAATACAATATAAATTTATTGGCTGACTAGTATACTCTTTATTAATAAAATGATCTTTCAAAGTTTCTGGAAGCAGTTTTGCAAAAAAGTCCTCGTAAAGCACCTTGGCTTTTAGGACAATTCTTACTTTCCTATTTTCTATGTTATCCTTATTTTCTATAAAAAGTGGAATTGTGTCTAGAAAACAAATCGTATCATTAGCGTTTACTCTAAAACTTAACTCTCCAGTCAAGGCATCATTTTGGTTCAACTCATCCACTAGTTGATACTTGACAATTCCACTTCTCTGATTTGTCCTCAATATTCCAAATATTTTTATATTGGTCGGACATTTTAGATCGATATGTTCGTTTAGTGTTTTGAGATTTATGTTTACACGCAGTTCAAAGAAGGTTGTAAATATAAGATATACTAAAATAATTCCAACAAGGACAGGGATAGATTTAATTATCCATTTAAGTATCTCTTCCCGAATACTTGCCCATTTTGACTCTTTTTCTGCATTGGAATCCGTTTTTTTGGCCATAATTTATACATTTTGAAATTTTTGTAACATATTTTTTACATCTAAATCTTAGATTTGAATAACTTTGACGAGAGAATCTTGAATCAAAGTAAAGCAAAATTCAACCCACTTCCACCCCAGTTCTCTTTATCTCTTCCACAAACGCATCGCCTTCTTCCCAGCGGCTGGCGGGGAAAGTGTGCGTTTCGATGGACATAAACTTCGGCATGACATGAAGGCTTCGAAACCGTTCCTTGTCCAAGGCCGCCAAGCCAATGAAATCGTCGGCAAACAGCGCCAAGTCAATGTCTGACCATTCGTGCTGTTGATTGTGGGCGAAAGAGCCAAATAAAATGGCCCTTTGCACGCCCACGCCGAGGGCACGTACTTCGCGCAGGTAGTCTTGGGCGATTTTCAGGGCAGTTGATTGAGTAACCATAATCTTATTGTTTCGACTGCTCCAAGCAATGTTTCGGTATGTGAGCGATCGCAAATTTTAAAAATCATAAATTGATAATCTGGATAGCGGCCCTCCATTTGATAGTCGTTCATCCTATCCAGCAAAAGCAAATCTTCAGCAGAAAAAGAGAGATGAATCAAACTTGCCAGGCGAACCAGATTGTGCGTTCTCGGAGGATGGTCGCTCTCATTATCTTTGACAAAGTGGGCTTTCAAAAGTTTTTCCAGCACCAAATGGGCAAAAAACAACGAATGTGGGTAGTTGATTTTCTCAAACAAATTTAACACTACCACCCAATCCTTTTCTGCGGCTTGCTTCCAATACTCTATGTATTCCTGTTTGGTCATGTTGCGACTTTGAGTTTTGCCGTTATCAGTGTCCTCGCTACAAACAAAAGATGGAACAAGGTGTCAAGCACAGATGGTCGTGCTCCCATAGTCAAGTATTTCTTGCAAAAATAGCCATTTGTTTCATCTTTCCTCCCTCCTCCAGATTTGCAGCGCAATAATAAACAAAACTCCGAAAGTGATGGACACATCCGCAAAATTGAAAATCCCGGTGCGGAAAAAACCGAGGTGGATGTACAAAAAATCAGTCACCGAACCATAAGCCACGCGGTCAAATATGTTGCCGATGCCCCCGCCGATGATGCAACAGATACCCAAAGCCATGCCTAAACCCATTCCGCCCTGAAAAAGCCAAAAGAGCAGGCCCAACATAGTAAGCGCAGGCATAAGGTTAAGCAGCAGGGTTTTGGCCAAGGGGCTAAAATCGTCGCCGAGACTTAGGAAGGTTCCTGAGTTCTCAACTTTGGTGAGCAACACATGATCGCCAGCCAAATAGCCAAGGCAAAGTGGCTTTGAATGGAATCGCGCATTAAAGCGCTAATGGACAATCGGTTCAATCTTCAACAATCGAATCATTCGACAATAAATCACTTCTTCACCAGCTTCCGGACAAAGCTTCCGTTCGCTGTTTTTACCGTCAGGAAATAAGTGCCCACAGGTAAATTGCTCAGGTCAATCGGCAAGGCAATTTTTTGACTGTCAAGGCTTTTGCTAAAAACCTGTCGCTGGCTGCTGTCGGTCAGCGAGATGCTGAATTGCTCCGATTTTTCCAGTTCTATTTCCAGCAAAACGCTGTGCTCTGCCGGGTTGGGCGAAAGCGAGAAACGCCGCACGGAGTCCGGGAGTTTCGTTGAAGAAATCACGACAAAAATGCTCTCCTCAGCTAGGCATCCAAACTCGTTGGTAGCCACCACAGTATAATTCCCTGTTTGTTCGGCTACCAGCACATTGCTTAGTACGTTCGGGAGAGGATTGCCCTCGAAATACCACTGAAAAGTCGAATTGGGTGGGTTGACCGACGCTGTTATGGTGTCGCCATTGGCGACCAGGAGCACCAAAGGCAATGAAGAAACGATGACCGTTAATGGTGCCGATAATTCGGAATTACAAGGCAGTCCAACTAGTTGAACCTGATACGCGTTGGTTGCCGTGGGATAGAAAATGCCCTCTGATGCTGGGGTAATCGGAACGCCGTTTTCATACCATTGATAGGTGTATCCGCTTGGTGCGGGTGAAACATCCACTACAATAGAATCCCCTAAGCAAACCACCAAATCCGCTGTGTTGATTTGAGGTGTTGCGGGTGTTTCGTCCAAGATTTCAAAAGTATCCCGTCGAATACAGTTATTCCCGTCTTTTACTTCGACTGAAAAGATTCCTGGTTCAAGTCCGATGAGGTTCTGGCTCGTTGCGCCATTCGACCAGGTATAGCTCACCGTGCCCGTCGCGCCCGTCGCAGCCAGAATGATCTCGCCAGCCATAGAGCCAGCGCAAATCCCAGGACTGGCCAGACCGGAAATTTGAAAGGGAGCGCACAGCTCCTCCACGCGCTGCACTTTGCCAGATGAAAGCAGCGCTACAAATAATTCGCCATCGCGATTTTCTCCATAGGCGCTAAACTCGTAGCCCGCCAAATTGGCCAATACTGCCGTTGTGAAAGTGCCGTCAGTATTCCGCCTCGTGTACCACCACCGACCACTGCAATAGTCCGAAAAAAGATAACAACCTTGAAGATCTGGGTATTTGCTTCCGCGATAGATAAAGCCGCCCGTGACGGAGCATCCGTTGCCACCCGAATGCGAGTATTCAAAAAATGGCGCTGCGTACGCGCTAAAGGGTTGACAACCATTGGTATTGAAGTCGTGATTGCCCTCGTAGCATCGCCAGCCATAGTTGAGGCCAGGAGTGTTGGCAGGTTCAAAATCAACTTCTTCCCACAGGTTTTGACCCACATCAGCTATCCACATATCGCCTGTGAGCCGGTCAAAGGAAAAACGCCAGGGGTTGCGCCAGCCGAGCGACCAAATCTCTGGAAAGTAATCCGAATTGCCCACAAAAGGGTTGTCGGATGGCACCACATATGGTTGCGATGCATTGCTGTTGTTCACGTCAATACGAAGGATTTTACCAAGAAAATTCTTTTTGTTCTGGGCGTAATTCTGTGGGTCGTTGGCGCCACCACCGTCGCCCAGGCTAATGTAGAGGTATCCATCGGGGCCGAATTTGACACACCCGCCATTGTGGTTCCAGTTGGGCTGATCTTGCTCCAGGATGGTCAGTTCCGAGTTTGGGTCGGCCTCGTTGGGGTTGTTGGGCTTTACAGAGAACCGGGCCACCCGCGTGTCGCCACCGTTGTTTTTGGTATAATTGACAAAAAAGTAGCCGTTTTCTGCATAATTCGGGTGAAAAGCCAGGCCGAGCAAGCCTTGTTCGTTTTGCCCGGAATTCACCCGTGGGTCAATGTTCAGGAAGGTATCCAGGCGGTTACCGAGACTGTCGAGCACCCAGATGACCCCATCCCGCTCAACCACAAAAAGGCGGCTGTCGCCACAATGCGTGATATCCAATGGGAGGTCGAATCCGCTGGCAAAATTGACAAGCTGGATTTTCGGCTGGGCGAAGAGAAAGAGTGTGGAGAGCAAGAGCACCGCCGTGGTTAAAACTTTGGCGGGTAAAACAAGTAATTTTTGCATGGTAAAAATTTGATTGAGAAGCAGCCTTAAGAACGGTGTCAAAATAACTTCCCAATTTGATGCCATTCTTTTGCCGCCATCCATCCTATCTTTTTCGTTAAATAGCCCCACTATTCGCCTCAAAAGATAGTTGGCTAACGCCAAAATAATTGGCCTGAAATTGGAAAGTTATTTTGACACCGTTCCTTAAAGGTAAAAGTAGTCCCTTCATAATAAAAAAGCACATCCGCCAAGATGTCCGCAAATGGCGAATGCTTTGAGTTAAATAGCAGCGCGTTCGCCTTCGGAAGCAAAACGGATCAATTCCTCCACAAACTGCCGGTGGTTGGCAAGTCGCGGCACTTTATTTTGGTTGCCAAATTTGCCCCTCGCCCGCATCCAGCGTATGAAAGTTCCTTTTGGAACCGCGTTGAGCAACAGGCGATCAAGTGCCATGCCTTTGTACCGTTTCGCTTCATAGTCAGAATTTATGCGCTGCAGCGATTCGTCCAGCACTTGGTTGAAGCGTTCCATATCAGAGGGTTCTTTATCAAACTCTACCACCCATTCATGCCCGCCGCGTTCTTTCTCTGCGGAAAAATAAACGGGCGCTGCGGTATATTCGGTCACAGCGGCATTCATTTGGCGACAGGCATCAGCAAGGGCTTTGTCGGCATCGCCCACCATGACTTCTTCGCCAAAGGCATTGATAAACTGCTTGGTGCGCCCTGTGATTTGAAAACAGAATGGGTAGCGGCGCGTGAACATGATGGTGTCGCCCAGTTTATATCGGAACAAACCGTTGTTGGCCGAGATCATCAGGGCATAGTTTTCGCCGATTTTCACATCGGGTAAAAGAACGGTTTTGGGCTGCTCTTTCTCCCACTCGCTTGATGGGATAAATTCATAAAAAACGCCATTGTCAACTAACAGGAGCAAATCATTTTGACGCAGATCACATTGTGCGCCGAAAAACCCCTCCGAGGCATTGTAGGCTTCCTGATAGACAAAATCATCGCTTGGGATCAATTCCCGGAAGGTCTCCCGATATGGATCAAAGCCTACTCCGCCGTGCATATACGCCTGGAGTTTAGGCCATACTTCGAGCATGTTTTGTTTCCCGGATTTTTCAAGGATCATTCTGAAAAGCACGATCAGCCAGGTCGGTACGCCACCAAAAAGGCAGATATCGTTCTGTTTGCTGGTGATTTCTGCAATTTGGTGAAGTTTTTCTTCAAAGTTGGGGAGCAAGTTGGTTTGTGCATCGGGGGTGTAAAATATTCGTCCGATGGTGGGCATGTGTTGAACCAGAATTGAGCTGACATCACCAAAACGGGTTTTGGGATACTCTGGCAAGGTTTGGAAACTGCCGGGGACAATGAGATGTTTGTAGCGAAAAGCCTGCATATCAGGCTTGTTGGCATAAAGCAATGCAAGACAGTCCCAGGCTCCTGCGAGATGGCAATTGAAAAGGTTTCCATAAGGAACCGGGATGAATTTGCTTTTGTCGCTGGTGGTGCCGCTGCTTTTGGAATACCAGTTTATCTCATTGGGCCACAGGACATTGTGTTCGCCGCGCATCATACGGGTGATATCGTCTTTAACCGCATCGTAATCACGTGCCGGCACTGTATTCGCAAACTGTTCAGGGGTACGGATACTGGCAAAATCCCAGCGGCGCCCCTGTTCGGTATCGCGGGCACGATCGAGCAAACGGAGCAGCCAACGCTCCTGTGCCTCTTCAGGGTGCATCATATACCGCTCAATACGCTTCATACGTCGCGAGAGGTACTGTTTCACTGCCAGGTTGATAATCGAATTCATAAATCTAATGGCAAAGATAGGCGTTGGCTAAACGATGAACGATGAAGTATAAAGATATGAAGTATAAACGATGAACGCCCGCCTTCGCTGAAGCTATGGCGAACGATAAAGTATAAACGATGAACGCCCGCCTTCGCTGAAGCTATGGCGAACGATAAAGTATAAACGATGAACACCCGCCTTCGCTGAAGCTATGGCGGGTAAACGGGTAAAACGGGCATTTTTTTAAAAAAACTTGTCGAATCTTTGTGCGTGAAATTTGCCAAACACAAAAATTTTGAAGATTTCCTTGATGTGCTCACACCAGACGAGCGGTCTATTTGCATGCGATTGAGGGCGTTGATTCTTGAAAATTTTCCTGAATTGAAAGAGACATGGGCTTATGGAGCGCCATTTTATAAAGGTCGAAGCAGGATTTGTTTCATTTACCCGTCTAGCTTGCCGTACAGCGGAGTGAAAGAAGGGGTAAATTTTGGATTCAACCGTGGAAATCTGCTCTCCAACGAACAAGGATTGCTCAATTTAGGAGGCCGAAAAGAAGTGGCCTACATTGCTGTTTTGAAAGAAAAGGATGTTCAAGAAGCACTTTTCTTGGAAATTTTGCACGAGGCAGTGATTCTTGACGGCGTAGAAACCTCGTAGGTTTTCAAAACCTCCGAGATTTAACAATGACGAACAATGACGAACAATGACGAACAATGACGAACAATGACGAACAATGACTAACAATGACTAACAATGACTAACAATGACTAACAATGACGAACAATGACTAACAATGACGAACAATGACGAACAATGACTAACAATGACTAACAATGACGAACAATGACGAATACTATAAAAATCCGCCCCGCCACAGAAGCAGACATTCCAACCATCCATGCACTGGTGTATGAACTGGCGGTGTACGAAAAAGAGCCTGAGGCCGTGTTCACCACGCCCGAAGAGTACCTCGAAGATTTCAGAAAGGGCCTTTTTGAAAGCCATGTGGCTGAAATGGACGGCAAAGTGGTGGGCATGACACTTTTTTTCATGATGTATTCCTCCTGGAAAGGGAAAATGCTCTACCTCGACGATTTTGTGGTGAATGAACAGTACCGCCGCTTCGGAGTGGGTCAAAAACTATACGACGATTTTATCGAGGAAGGTCGCCGTCGTGGCTGCCGCTTGGTGAAGTGGCAGGTATTGGACTGGAACGAACCGGCCATTAAGTTCTACGAAAAAAACCAAGCCATCATCGAGAAAGGATGGTGGAACGTCAAGAAATTTTTGTTCGAAGGCAATCAGGGGTTGTGTCGAAAGGATTGATTGAAAAAAACAAACCAAATATTGTTCCTTATCGAGTGCCAGACCTTCCAAGTTTTTAAAACTTGGAAGGTCTACGGTAAAGAAAACGATATAAAATTTGTAGACTTTCGAAGGTCATACCTTTTGGCACAACCCCTTGCGTTGACAACTCAACCTCCCCGATTTGCACCCCAAATTAGTAGTGCATTTGCCAATAAATACAACAAAAGAATAACCTTCCAGGCCCAGCGGTCAAAACGTGCTGACACCGGTTCTTTCCCCAGGTTCCAAAGGCGCAGCGAGATCACTGACAGCACAATGCACAAAAGCAGGAAAAAATAAGTGATGATGTGGAGTTTGTCCACCAAGGTGAAAGTGGTGGATTGCGGAAGCACAGAGTCCACAATATATTTATTCCCGACCGCGGCAAAAAGCCCACCTACTGACAATCCGAATCGTGGGTCAACAAACTTGGGGTGGATAAAGAAGACCAGCCAAGAGATGAAAAACGCCACATACATCCCTGTAAACAAGGAAAAAAACAGTCCAAGGGACTTCCGCTTGATGTACACGTTCAGCTCGGCGTGGGCATAGGCACTCGCTTCTGCCAATTCGGGGTCGCCAAAGGTCGAATTGTACTGTTTAGCGCCTGCGATGATCTCAAATCCAGTAATTTCCCAGTTGCTAAGGCTCAACCCAGCATCCAGTTGGGTATTGGCTTTGTCGGCCACATACACCAACGACTCAGTGTCGTGGTCGCTTTCTTCCAATTCGATGGTCATTTTCTGGTCGTCGAATGGGAAACGCCGTATGTCCCACTCTTTTTTGAGCACCGCAGTGTAACTTTTCCCATACCAATAAAGATTTTTTTTGGGAATGGTATCTGTAAAATCATTCGGGTTGCTGAATTCCTTGGCGTTGGGGATTTCGACGCTCTCTAAGGGATTCAATGCACCGTTGGAAAAATTGAACCAAACCCAGAACTGGGCAGAAAAACTTTGTTCACTCAGGTTCAAGTCGTAAATATCTTTGACGAATACACCTACGGACACTGTATCGGCCTGAGCAAACCCAGAAGTAGGTAGCCAAAAAGTGGACAACAAAATCAGGAGCGGTAGAAAGGCACGATTCTTCATGGCAAAATAATGTTTGGTCAATTCTGGCGGCAAAATAGGGCTTGCGTTTGCAAATAGTAGCGATAAACTTTCTATCGCGCTCCAAATTCTCCCGCCTTCGAGCGACCTTTGCGGCCGAATTTATGAAGTGATGAAGCGATTTAAGCCGCGTCCACTCACTTCATCACTCCATCACTCTATCGCTCTATCACTTCATAAAAAATAAATGTCCGAAAAAATAATCTTCTCCATGTCGGGGGTCAGCAAAACCTTCCCTCCGCAAAAACAGGTGCTCAAAAACATCTGGCTGTCGTTTTTCTACGGTGCGAAAATCGGGGTGCTGGGTCTGAATGGTTCCGGCAAATCCACTTTGCTGAAAATCATCGCTGGCATTGACCAGAATTACGAAGGTAAAATCGAATTTGAAAAACAATTCAAAATTGGCTTTCTCGAACAAGAGCCGACGCTCGACGAAACCAAAACGGTGCGCCAAATCGTGGAAGAAGGCGTGAAGCCCATCGTAGATTTGCTGAAAGAAAACGAAGACATCGGCGAGAAACTGGGTGTGGTGACCGACGACGACGAAATGATGAAACTCATTGATCGTCAAGGCGAAGTGCTCGAACAAATTGAGCATTTGGGTGGCTGGGAACTCGACTACCGCCTCGGAGTTTTCATGGATGCCCTGCGTTGCCCGGAAGACAACCGGCCCATCAAAATCTGCTCTGGTGGCGAACGCCGTCGCGTCGCTTTGGCCCGGCTCCTGCTCAGCCAGCCCGACATCCTCTTGCTCGATGAGCCTACCAACCACCTCGATGCCGAGTCAGTACAATGGCTGGAGCAATACCTCCAAAGCTTCCCCGGGACAGTCATCGCAGTGACCCACGACCGTTACTTCCTGGATAATGTGGCAGGCTGGATTCTTGAACTCGACCGGGGTGAAGGTATTCCCTGGCAGGGCAATTACACCACCTGGCTTGAACAAAAAACCAAGCGTCTTGCTCAAGAAGAACGCGCCGACGACAAACGCCGGAAACAACTCGAACATGAACTTGAATGGGTGCGGATGGGCGCCAAAGGTCGTCAGGCAAAAGGAAAAGCCCGCTTGAGCGCCTACGAAAAAATGGCCGGCGAAGAAGGCAAAGAGAAAGAAGCCAAACTCGAAATCTGGATTCCAAATGGCCCGCGTTTGGGCGACAATGTGATTGAGGTTCAGGGTATTAGCAAATCCTTCGACGGACGTATTCTCTTCGAAAACCTTTCCTTCAAGATTCCTCCAAATGGCATTGTCGGCATCATCGGGCCAAACGGTGTAGGCAAATCCACTTTGTTCAAAATCCTGACCGGAAGAGAAAAACCCGACACTGGTACCGTCATCATCGGCGACACTGTGCAGATGAGTTATGTGGATCAAAGCCACGAAAATCTCCTCCCCGAAAAAACGATCTATGAAATTGTCAGTGAAGGCAATGATATCATCACCGTCGGAAATACGTCGGTGAATGCCCGGGCATACCTGTCCCGCTTCAATTTTGCAGGCAGCGACCAGCAGAAAAAACTCGCTGTTTGTTCAGGTGGAGAACGCAACCGCGTTCACCTTGCCATGACCCTGAAAGAAGGAGGCAACGTGCTGCTTCTGGACGAACCGACCAACGACATTGACGTGAACACACTCCGGGCTTTGGAAGAAGCCCTCGAAAACTTTGCAGGCTGTGTGTTGATCATTAGTCACGATCGCTGGTTTCTCGACCGATTGGCTACGCACATTCTGTCATTTGAAGACGACGCCGAAGTAGTGTTCTTCGAGGGCGATTTTACTGCTTATGAAGAAATGAAAAAGGCCAAATTAGGCGACATCACGCCACACCGCCCAAGGGTTAAGCACATTATTGGGTAGCGAGTAACAAATTTCTAATAAAGACGAAAAAAATTAAGTGTTGATTTGCCACCTTTGCTCGTGGCAATAATGCCAAACTCAACATTCAAAAACCTTACTTCCCAATGAATTTCCCTGCTTCGCGCCTTCAGCGCATCCTTGCCGAAGCCCCTGTACAGTTCCGGATGGGCGACTATATTAGCCGTGGTTTCCAGATTATGAATAATAACTTTGGTATGCTGATCGGTTTCGTGCTCGTCTCAGCTGTAATCAATTTTTTATGTCAGTCACTGCCCTATGTGGGCCTTTTCCTGAGCATGGCTATCAGCCCTGTATTGAGTGTTGGCTACTCCCAATTTGCTTACATGGTATCGCGCGGGCACAAGCCTGATTTCGGGGAGTTTTTCAAAGGTTTTTCAAAGATCGGGCCTTTGCTGCTTACTTATCTACTGGTCATGGTGGTCAGTTTGATAGCCATACTGCCCGGCCTCATTATTTGGTACAAAGCAGGCATGTTTGAGTGGCTTGTAGAATTTATGGATGCTTACCCGCTCTTCCAAGACATCCCTAGCCTCGGCGATATGGTGGACATGTCGCAATTTTGGATTGGTTTTGCCATAATGCTCATTGGAGGCTTGGTCATCGGCCTGTTTTTCGCCTGGGCCTTGAAAATTGCCTGGTTTTTTGACGTAGGTCCATTGGAAGCGCTCGATGCGAGCCGCAAGCTTATCGCCCGTAATTGGGCCAATATGCTTGGTTTCTTTATCATTTCTGGTTTAATCGCCATCAGTGGCGCATTGCTTTGTGGAATAGGGATACTCTATACTGCCCCGGCAGTGACCTGTGCACATTTTTTTGCATTTGCCGATTCCACGCACATTCTGGACGACGAGAATGATAATAAGCCTGACTTGATTGACCATTTTATTGCCTGATGGATTCTTTCTCGCAGCAATTTTTTGGTTTTGCTCGGACCGTCACTGCTGAAAGCCGTTTGCGTCTTGCCCCAACGCCCTCTGGCTTTATCCATTCGGGCAATGTCCTCAATTTTGTGCTGAATTGGTTGGCAACGAAATACAATAGTTTGCAGGCCCCAAATGCCGCTTCTGCTAAAATTTTTCTGCGCATTGACGACCTCGATACGGATCGGAACAGACCGGAGTACGTCCAAGACATCTTCGACACCCTCGAATGGCTCAAATTAGACTGGGATTCTTTACCCGCCAAAGCGCGTAGCGCGAAGGAGGGTAGTGCCATAGCGCGTAGCGCGAAGGAGGGTGGGCCAATCTACCAATCAGATAATCTCTCAAGATATTTCAACATCCTACATCGCCTACGCGAGCGTGGTCTGCTTTTTGCCTGCCGCAAATCGCGTCGAGATTTAGAACTATATGATAATGTGTTTCCCCCCGAATTTCGTGAACAAGGCTTGAACCTTGACGAGCCTGATGTTGCATGGCGCATCAAAACACCGGCTGATTTTCCTTTGCCAGATTTCGTCGTGCGCCGCCGCGATGGGATTCCGGCTTACCAAGTGGCGAGTTTTGCCGACGACCTCCATTTTGGCATCACGCATATAATTCGTGGGGCTGATCTGGAAGATTCAACAACAGCCCAATGTTTTATGGCCAAGGCACTTTCAGTGGATAACTTTGTGAAAATCAAATTTTTGCACCACCCGCTTCTGCTGGATGGGGCAGGTGAAAAACTTTCAAAATCTGCCGGATCGAGCGCTTTGAAAACCATGCGAGCGGAAGGCTTAGGTCCTGAAAACGTATTTCAAGTGATTGGAAAATGGCTCGGCCTGGAAGGAAAATCGGCGCAGGAGTTGCTGGATTCTATGCGCAAACTGCTGGTGTGAACTGTATGATTTAAGTGTTGTTTGTGCTCATAACCATATAGTGCTCATAGAACACATAGTTTTGAACACACAGTCATTTTTATGGGCTATGTGGGCTATGTGGACTATGTGGTAATTTTAATTGCCTAACATGCAAAATAACAACATTCTCATTGCAGGGGGTTCCGGCCTCATCGGTTCGCGGCTAACAGAAATGTTTCATTCTCAAGGCCATACGGTACGTCTGCTCAGCCGTTCTCCGAAAGGCGAAGGCCAGTTTTATTGGAACCCCGTATCAGGTGAAATAGAACCTGAAGCCTTGCAAGGTGTTGATTTCGTCATCAATCTGGCGGGCGCAGGTATTGCAGACAAGCGTTGGACGGTGGCGCGAAAAAAGGAACTGATAGATAGTCGGGTAAAGAGTGCGGCACTGCTGTATCGAGCAATGGAGGGCATGGCCAAACGGCCTAAAGCATATCTTTCAGCCTCGGCAATAGGAATTTATGGCAATTCGGGGGAGGCTTGGATGTTGGAAGATAAACCACCAGTTGAGCAAAGTTTTATGGTGGAGTGTTGCCAAAAATGGGAATCCTCCGCTGACCAAATGCTGGATTTGGGGATACGGACAGTGAAATTCCGCATTGGCGTGGTATTGGCAAAAGAAGGCGGTGCTTTGGCCGAAATAGTGAAGCCGCTGCGTTTTGGGCTCGGGGCGTATTTTGGTAGCGGGCAAGCATGGTGGTCCTGGATTCACCGCGATGATGTGTGCCGCGCTTTTCTTTGGGCTATTGAAAATCAAGCAGTTGAAGGTGTTTTTAATCTTACTGCTCCCACTCCGGCACGCGGGAAAGATTTGGTAAAAGCAACGGCCAAAGCCATGAAACAACCCGCAGTCTTCCTACCCGCCCCGGCCTTTGTACTGCGCCTTATTTTTGGAGAAATGTCGGCAGTGATTTTGAACAGCAACCGTGTTTCTTCAGAAAAATTAACCCAGGCAGGATTCGAATTTCAATGGCCTGAGTTGAATGCTGCACTTCGTGATATTTTTGCGTGACGATTTCTGCAATCACCAATCACCAGTCCACCAATCACCACCATGGATATTACCCAACAAGGCTACGTTCGCACCGACATCACTACGGATGGTGTGGCGCACATTCTTTTTTATCACCCCAATCACAACTCCCTTCCGAGCCGACTATTGACCGAACTCGCAGCTGCATTTACAGCCGCAGGGGAAAACCCCGAGGCCAAAGTCGTGGTACTCCGAAGTGTGGAACACAAGACGTTTTGTGCAGGTGCGAGTTTCGACGAACTCGGTGGTATTCAGGACTTTGAAACAGGAAAGGCCTTTTTTTCCGGTTTTGGAAATGTCATCAATGCGATGCGTCGTTGTCCCAAAATTATTGTTGGACGCGTGCATGGAAAAGCCGTGGGCGGAGGCGTAGGCCTGGCCGCGGCTACCGATATTTGTTTTGCCTCTTTATGGGCTTCCGTGCGGCTTAGTGAGTTAGCGGTGGGATTTGGGCCTTTCGTTATTGGCCCAGCAGTGGAACGCAAAATTGGTGCAGCAACTTTTGCCCAAATGGCACTCACGCCCGACGAGTGGCGCACCGCCGACTGGGCAAAAACGCAGGGACTTTTCCAAGAATCCTTTGATACCGTGGAGCAACTCGATGCCTACCTCGCCCATTTTACCAATACCCTTTGCAGATACAGTCCCGATGCTTTGAGGGAGTTGAAAAAAGTGTTCTGGCAAGGCACCGAACATTGGGACACCCTGCTGACGGAGCGTGCTGCCATCAGTGGCCGATTGGCGCTTTCTGAATTCAGTAAAAATGCGATTGCAGCTTTTAAAAAAAGTTGATCTAATGCCTTCCATATTCAAGCCAAAAGAATCAGAAATCCAAGCCTTCATCGAACGGGAACGTCAATTACCCTACAGTTACACCGAAATTGGCCGCACCAAAAACGAAGCGCCTGTATTGGGTTTCGACAATGATTTCAATTTCATAGAATTGGGGCAGGGTGAAGCAGTTTGGGAGGCCGGCAAAGAGGCCGTTCGCGAATGGAAAATGTTTCCTAGCGGCTGGGCGCGTATCTGGCCGGAACGTACACCGCTCCGGGAAGGCGAGGCAGTGGCAATGCTGGCGAAAGTGATGGGTTTGTGGTGGTTGAATTCCTGTCGGATTGTCTATGTGATTGACTCTCAAGACAAATTCGGCTTTGCCTATGGCACCCTGCCAGGTCATGCAGAGTGTGGGGAGGAATTGTTCATGGTAGAAAAAACGCCTGATGGAAAGGTGCGTTATATCCTTAAAGCCTTCTCCAGGCCACGGGTTTGGGTAGCGCGCTTGGTGTACCCAATTGCCCGCGCTTATCAGCGCAAGTTTATACGTGATTCAAAGGCTTCCATGTTGAGATTTGTCCGAAACCACCTGCTATAATGTGGAATAAGGCCTAAAAAGTGTCCTAGATTTATCAAGTAGTCGCTCAGACTTTTGTACCAGCAAATTCAATCATAGCATTGCTAAGTAACGCTTAAAAATTAAGTTCACGATTTAGCCTTACCTTTCGGCAAAGGTCGGAATATGGAAATTGAAAATCTGGAATTAAAAAAGACATTTTACCGTGGTTTGAACGAGCGGCAGCGCCGGCACTTTGCAGCGTTGGAAGCCAAGGATTTGGGTCATGGGGGGATCAAAGCAGTTTGCCAAGCCTTCGAGATCGACCCTGTTACGGTTCGTACGGGGGCTCGGGAACTGAGTATTGGGCAACCTGATTTGCCCAGCGGCAGTATCCGCCGGGCTGGTGGAGGTAGAAAAAAAAATTCTTCAATCTCCTGAATTGCCCAAGATTTTCGCCCAGGTTGTAGAAAACTACACAGCTGGAAGCCCTACCGACGAGGCGGTCAAATGGACTGGTTTGCGACCTTTGGAACTTCGGCAGCGACTAAAAGAACACAACTATGAGGTGTCCGACTATCTTGTTCACCAACTTTTGGACCATGCAGGTTTAAGGCGACGTAGTTATCTCAAAGCTGCTTGTTTGAACAAAGTGCCGCGCCGCAACGATCAGTTTGAGCGTATTGCCTTGCTCAAAGAACGCTTTTTGGATGCTGGAATGCCAGTTTTGAGTATTGATACGAAGCAAAAAGAACTTTTGGGCAACTTTCACCGCCCTGGCCAATACTATGACAAAGCGCACCGCAAAGTGAATGACCACGATTTCAAAAGTACTGCTCAAGGCCTTGTCATCCCACATGGCATTTATGATGTGGCGGACAACTTGGCTACTTGACGCTTGGAAACAGTCACGATACCTCTGCTTTTGTTTGCGACAACCTGGCCCATTTTTGGCAAAGCGATTTGCAATGGAAGTATCCCAATGCTGAATGGATGTTGCTGCTTTGCGATGGTGGAGGTTCTAACAATTCCAGGTACTATCTGGTCAAAGAAGATTTATGGTTTTTGGCCCAAGTACTGGATATCAACATCGTTGTAGCACATTATCCACCCTATTGTTCCAAATGGAACCCCATTGAACACCGATTATTTTCCCAGTACAACAAGCCTGGAAAGGCGCTGTCTTTCATAATATCCAAATTGTCAAAGAACTAGCAGATAAAACACAAACCCAAACCGGGTTAGAAGTCAAAACATGGATTAACCCAAAGCAATATCAAACCGGACGAACCGCTACTTCAATTTTTACTGAAAACATTCACGACTTTGTTCATTTCGATCAAGATTTACCACAATGGAACTACTCCTTTTTAAAACAAAATCGTGAACTTGTTTTTTAAGCGTTACTAACTGTAAAAAACGGAATCATCACTGACAAGGTAAAAGTAACGAACACCGGCTGGGCCGACTATGTGTTCGAAAAAGACTACCCGCTTATGCCTTTGGAAGAATTAGAGGCTTATATTTCAAAGTATCATCACTTGCCCGACACACCGGGTGGAAGAGAAGTTGAAGCAGCCGGGAGCTTTGAGCTGGGAGAAACCACCATCAACCATCAAGTTAAAATCGAAGAAATATTCCTACACTTGATAAAATTAGAAGAAGAGACTGAAAACCTTGAAGCAGAATTATTTTTATATGAAACACTGAATAAAATAAGAATAAAGAAGTAGATATACATATAGTAGCCATAGAGAAACCCTTGTAACGACAAATGCCGTTGCAAGGGTTTTGTATTTTGGTCTCTGGGAATAAAAAAGGTCGATGTAGCCGTCATGCAAAAAGCAGTTCAAAACAAAACACAATTTCTACTTTTACCCCTTCTTGACCAGCCCACTGCTTCCGTAACTTGCCCTTGGGCTTTTTTTGAAATAATCAACTTGTTTTTATGTACACAGAAAGACGTTATGGCTATTGGATGACCATTCATTGGTCGCGCAAAGGACTTTATTTTGGAGCGGCCACCGGCCTTTTGGCTGTTATTTTGTACGAAGTAGCCTGCTTGAAATGGATGGCCGTCCCTTGGCAGCCGGTCGCATTGATTGGGACAGCATTGGCTTTTTACCTTGGTTTCAAAAACAATGCTTCTTATGACCGACTATGGGAAGCCCGCAAAATTTGGGGTGCCATCTTGAATTGTTCGCGCTCATTCGGCGCTGCTGTGCTGGGCTATGTCAGCAACTTGCACGCTGCCGAAAAAGTTGGTGAAGATGAACTGCAAATCATTCATAAAAAACTGATTTACACACATCTAGCCTGGGTTACTTGTTTAAGGTACCAACTTCGTGCCCCGCGCAACTGGGAACATACCGACGAATTGTTGCACAACATTTACCCACAGGTGAAAACCCTGGAATTTACCATCAAATTGGAGGACGAGCTTCAAAAATTCCTCTCAAAAGAGGAGATTGCTCGATTGGATGGCAAAAGCAACCGCGCCGCTCAACTTTTGGTGCGCCAGTCACTTGAACTCAAAAAGATTCGAGAGGTCGGGTTGATAGATGATTTCCGCCACATGGAACTGCAGAAATTTGTTTCTGCCATGTACGACGAACAGGGCAAATCCGAACGCATCAAAAACTTTCCTTTTCCGCGCCAATACGCCTCCATCCCGCTGCTGCTCATCAAAATAACTTCGATTCTAGTTCCCTTTGCACTGCTGGACGAGTTTGAAAATCTGGGGCCTCATCTGGTTTGGCTAACCATACCTTTTTCTGCCATCGTAACCTGGGTGTTCATTTTGATGGAAATGATCGGCGATTACAGCGAAAATCCCTTCGAAGGTACTTACAACGACGTTCCAATATCAGCCCTCAGCCGTACTATCGAGATTGACCTGAAAGAGATGCTGGAAGAAAAAGACATTCCAGCTTCCTTGCAACCGATAGAAGGCATGTTGATGTAATAGAACTTTATCACTCCATGCTATACACCGATCAAATGGGCCGCAGCATAACATCAGATAATTGGCCACCGCGTCGAATTGTCTCGCTCGTGCCCTCGCAGACGGAGTTTTTGGCTGATCTGGGTTTAGTAAATGAGGTGGTCGGAATCACCAAGTTTTGTATCCACCCGACAGAATGGTTTCAGCAAAAGAAGCGGGTAGGGGGCACTAAAACCCTTGATTTTCAAAAAATTGAGGCGCTCAAACCCGATTTGATCATTGGCAATAAGGAAGAAAACGAGCAAAGTCAAATTGAATACCTGTCTCAGAAATACCCCGTCTGGATGAGCGACATCTACACCTTGGAAGATGCCTTGGACATGATGCGAAAACTCGGTGAACTGACCGAAAAAACTGAAAAAGCGAACGCAATAGCCTCCGAAATCGAGCTACGCTTTATTCATCGTTCATCATTTATCATTCATCCTTCAAAAGTGGCCTATCTGATTTGGCGAAAGCCCTACATTGCTGTCGGCAGCAGTACTTTTATTGACGATATGTTGCACAGGGCGGGTTTTGAAAATGCTTTTGCAAACCTTTCACGCTATCCCGAAATCTCCCCTGAACAACTTGCGATCGTCCGCCCGGATCTCATTTTTCTCTCTTCTGAACCTTTTCCGTTCGCGGAAAAACATATCGCCGAACTTCAGGAGACTTGCCCTTCCGCCCGGATTCAACTCGTTGATGGCGAACTGTTTTCCTGGTATGGCAGTCGCTTGCTCCAGGTGCCAGCCTATTTTGCAGAACTTCGACAAAAGTTGGCCCAAACAAAAAGCGGGGGTTCGACTTGATGTCGAACCCCCGCTAAACGAAAATCTGTAACCGGAGTATTACGCCCCGAGATATGTTTTAAGCAATTTGCTACGGCTGGTAGCGCGCAACTTATTGATTGCCTTGTCTTTAATCTGACGCACGCGCTCACGGGTGAGGCCAAATTTGTCGCCAATATCTTCCAGGGAAAGTGGGTGCTCCACGCCTATCCCGAAGTACAGTTTGATCACGTCTGCCTGACGGTCGGTGAGCGTGCCGAGCGAACGTTCAATTTCGCGGCGCAGCGAGTCAGCGTAATCGAGGTGTGAGTCGGTGCCGGGCATGGTGTTGTTTTCCAACACATCGAGCAACGAATTGTCTTCGCCTTCCACAAAAGGTGCGTCCATCGAAACGTGACGGGCGGCCACACCGAGGGTAGTTTCTACTTCATCGGTGGTGATTTCGAGCATTTCGGCAAGTTCTTCCGCACTTGGTTCGCGCTCAAATTCCTGCTCAAGTTGGCTAAAAGCCTTGTTGATTTTGTTGAGCGAGCCTACCTTGTTCAAGGGCAGTCGTACGATACGGCTTTGCTCAGCCAAGGCCTGGAGGATGCTCTGGCGAATCCACCAAACGGCATAAGAAATGAACTTGAAGCCGCGGGTTTCGTCAAAACGTTGGGCGGCTTTGATAAGGCCTAGGTTGCCTTCGTTGATAAGGTCAGACAGGCTAAGTCCTTGATTCTGATATTGTTTTGCAACGGAAACGACGAAGCGGAGGTTGGCTTTCGTTAGCTTTTCGAGTGCTATTTGGTCGCCTTGCTTGATGCGTTTGGCGAGGTCAACTTCTTCTTCGGGGGTCAGGAGGTCCACTTTGCCAATCTCTTGGAGATACTTTTCGAGGGACTGGCTTTCCCGGTTCGTAATGGACTTCGTAATTTTTAACTGCCTCATGTATTTTGTACTGCTGTGTTATTTTCGGCGCAAAGTTAAATTTTTCAAAGCGTTTGCGCCCTATTTTTTTCAAATAAGGCGAAAGTTGAAAGATTTAGGCGGAAAAATTTTTAGGAAAGGTTAAGTGTAACGGCTTGCGATAAATTTTGTTCAGAGGGCTTCGTCTTTGTGCTAAAAGAAATAAAATTTTTCAAGTCTTCAGCCGCTCTATCTCCTCAAGCACTCGTTTGGAAACATGCTCCACGGCGAGGTCAAACTTTTGAATCTGCTCGATTTCCAAATCTAACAACTTTGGGAAATGCTCGTATGAGATGCTTAGAACATATTTTTTTAATGCTGTGCGGAGTTCATTGGGTGCCAGCGGTGCTTCGTCAATGCTGATCCCACGACCATGTGTAAGGCTTTCGATATGGGCAAAAATCCCAGCGGCTTCTGATTTGCAAAATGCGAGGTGACGTTTTATTTGACCATCGTTTAGACTTTGAAAATCACGGTGTTGTGCAAAACAGAAGGCTTGTGTCGCCAAGGCTAAGGCACTGATTTTGCTTTGTGCGGCAATGTAATGGCGGTTGGTCTCCATCTCCTCGTCGAGGGAGCCATAGGTGCCTCGTTCACCCGAACGTTTGTCAATCCAAGCGCCGCTCTCTTCGTAACGCTCTTCTTTAACCCATTCCTTTTTTTCCTTTTTTCGGTTGCGAAGCCCAAGAATGATCAGCGCAAGTACGAGTAAGCCGATGGCGATTTCCATGGAATTAATGTGATCCCGCCTACGCTTTGGCTTCCCTGCCCGCCAAGGCTTGGCAGGCGGGGGCGGGTAAAATGACTAATGACGAATGACTCAATAACGAATGACTCAATGACTTTTTCGCCTCAAAAGTAGGGAGCTTGCTTATTCATCTGCACTTTTTGGTGTAAAACCTGCGTTTCTTTGCGTCTCCAACGACACGCATGACTGAATCTCCCACGCCACAAGAACAGCCTTCGCAGCCCCAACAGCCCGACTCCCCCGCTTGGCGTCTGCTGAAAAATCTGCTGCGCCGTGTCGAGAACCTCCTTTTTGCGATCTTCCTCGTGCTTTTAGCAGCATATTTTGTGCTGCAACTCCCCGCTGTTCAAAACTGGCTCGTACGAAAAACCACTACGTATCTTTCTACTGAACTTGGCACAAGAGTAGAGTTGAAGCGCGTAGACATCGAGTTTTTCGACAATGTGGTTTTAGAAGGGCTTTATATCGAGGACTTAAATGGAGATACCCTGCTGATTGCTGATAAATTTAGTGCCGGACTATCAGGGAATTTCTTCTCTATTCTTTGGAACAGGTTGGAATTCAGAGAGATAAGCCTAACGCACGGTCGTGTCCACCTCCGCAAAATGGCCGACCAACGCCGAGGCAACCTCAACGAACTGCTCTACCGGATCGGAGACCTTTTTGGCGTCGTTCCCTCCAAAACAAAAAAGAAACAAACCCCTTTTTCTATTAAAATTCAAAATCTCAATTTGCGGGACGTTGTATTTTTTGAAGAACGATATTCCTATCGTGAAGGCGAGATTCGCAGCAAAATAATGTCCTATAGGGTAGATGAGGGGAACGTGAAAATCAACAATATTGATCTTGCTAACAACATAGTGGACGTTCGCTCTTTGTCGTTCATTGGTTTTCATTTTAGTTTTGAAAAAGGCACGAGCGATCCTCCACCAGGCTTCGTGCCGTATGTGAGACCCGTATTGCTTAAGACCGACACTTTAAAAATCCCCCCTCCCTTGCGCATCACAATAGGGGAATTGGTACTTCAAAGCAGCGGTTTCCGCTTCGATAATTTTCGAAGTTCTCCCAACAAACAGACGCCCTCGGAAGTAATGGACTACAACCATTTGAATGTCCAAGATATTGACGCACAAGCAGAAAGGGTGGAAATTTACATTGGTGAAAAGGCCGCAGTGGATGCTGAAGGCAGACCAAGCACGGAAGACGTGTTTGATATTTTTTGTTTTATGAAACACATCGCTGCGCGTGAGCAAAGCGGTTTCGCATTGGCGCACGGCGAGGCAAAGCGGCTAATGTTGACCGATTCGGTGACGGCACTCTATGGTGCAAAAATCCAGACATCGGGCGGTTCATCATTAGGCGACACACTTGTGTTTCGATATGAAGACACGCCAGAAGATGACCCATGGCTCGACCTTTTGGGTGATTACAGCGAAAAGGTAACCATGGACATACACCTTGCCGCCGGATCGAAAATCCGGCTGGGAGATGTGCGGCATTTTGAAGCGTCGGTGTTTGAAAATGAATTCTTTACCACTAACAAAGACCTCATCGCAGATATTTCAGGCCGGGTGAGCGGCAAACTCAACGGCAAAATAAAAGCGGATGATTTTGATATCCAAGTGGGCAATTCTACCCGCTTGCGAGGCGAATTCGACGGGAGGGGACTCGGTGACAACGACGAGCCAATGGTGTTGAGTTTTGATTTTGAAGAACTGCTGACAGACATGAACACCATTGCTCGTGTGGTGCCGGGATTTAGGCCACCGAAACAGTTTTTCAAACTCAACAGGGTTTCATTTACAGGCAGTTATCAGCTTTTTGACGGATTCGACCACGTACTGTATGGAGATTTTGTCACAAGCCTTGGCCCCGGCAAATTGGATATGCAGTTGAACCTAAAAGATGGCCCAGAAAAGGCCATTTATAGAGGGGATTTGAAAATTCGGGGTTTTGATATGGCGACTTGGACGGGCGACCGCAATTTTGGCCCCAGCACATTCCAGGTCAACGTGGCGGACAATTCAACGGGCCTCACCTTGCCGACCATCAATGCCCGGGTGAGCGGAAAAATTGATACCTTTTTTTACAACAATTACCCTTACCGTGACATAAAGCTGAACGGGAAATTTGAAAAGTATGTGTTCGATGGAACGGTAGAAAGCAATGACCCGAACGTAGACTTTGTGTTCGACGGTAACATCAATTTCAAGGACTCCATCCCGGTTTTTGACTTTTCGGCCAAGATTCGCCGACTTGATCTAGGGGTTTTGCAATTGGTCAAACAAGATTGGGTACTGATTGGCGATATCAAACAACTGGAAATTCGGGGCCGGAATGTGGACGAGATTGTAGGCTCGGCGAATTTGCAAAACTTCAAAATCCTGGAGAACCGAGAAGACTATTACAACCTTGATTATCTGCGCTTTAACTCCTATTTTAGACCAGATGGGACCCGCTTTTTTGGCTTTGATTCGGATGTCGCCACAGGGCAGGTGACGGGCGAATTCAGCATAGCCCAGGCACCCAAAAATCTCTTGCGCCTTTTGGGGAGACACCACCCGGCATTCGTTGAAAAACTTGGTTTCCCGGCCAATGACTCGATACCGCTGTCAGATCATTACGACCTCAGTTTTCAAATCCGGAACTCCCGAAACCTCGCCCAACTCTTTGCTCCAGGCCTCGATACGCTGCGCAATGTGCGGGCTACTGCCAGTGTGGATGCACGCCGAGGTTATTCAAATCTTGTGGTGGAGGCTCCGCTTATCCGTTTTGGAAAAGCCGAATTCCGCGATCCAAGTCTCCGATGGACCAGCGAGGGCGACTCGGCTTGGCTTTACCTCCGTCTGCCTGACAACCGGACGGGCAAAAAAAGTAAACTTCCGGCTATTACGCTTGGAGGCCCGCTGGTAGGCGATGTTTTCCACCTCAAATTGGAGGCAAAGGACGAGACCCCCAACAGTATTGTAGAAAACATTTACCTCAACGGTGAGCTATCCATTATTGATTCGCTTTGGCAGTTAAGTCTCAACGCTTCGAAGATCAAACTTTTCAGTCAAGAGTGGTTGATCGAGGATGAAAACTACATTCGTTTTGGGGCTAACTACTTTGAAACCAAAGACTTAGAGCTATTTAACGGCATCAAACGTATTACACTTGAAAGCCTTAACAAGGGGCGCGGCTTAAAATTCGGGTTGACCAATTTCGATTTGAGCGAAGTCAACCGGTTTTTAGATTCGGAGCAAATCAGGTTGAGCGGCAAGGCGTACGACTTTGAAATCAGGATCGAGGATGTGTTTCTGATGCAAGCCATTCGGGTGGACCTGCTCTCTGAAATGCTGTATATCAACGAGAAGCCATACGGAGAGGTATTGTGCAATTTTGAACTTCCAGACCTATCCAAGCCGCTCACAGGAAAGGTTTTTTTGCTGGAAAAAGTCACCCAAAAACAACGGCTGCGCGTGTCGGGAGCCTACCTGATTGGCAGCGAGGCGGAAAATGTTGAACAAGCCGTTCAAGGAACCGACATTGTGCTTCGCCCTGGCGAATTTTCTGCTGAAGTAACTGCGAACGACTTCCCTTTCGAAGTAATCGAGACCATAGTGCCAGAAATATCCGAAACTGAAGGCCTCTTTGACGCGAATCTTATGGCGAAAGGGGATATAAGACACCCTATGGTGGAAGGCCTGCTCCTGGTAAAGGAGGGAGCATTCCAAATTGATTATCTCAAAACCCTTTTTCACATCAAAAACCAACCCATAAAATTTACAAAAAACAAGATTTCTGCCGACGGCGATACCATTTTTGATGCAACACGGGAGCATTTTGCGCTGGTGACGGGCGGTCTCGAACATGATTATTTCGAAAAATGGCGGGTGAATTGCCGCGTCCAGTCGAGGGATCAGAACTTCTTGGTACTCAACACTTCTGCTGCCGACAGCGATCTTTATTACGGCCGGGCTGAGGGGAGTTTTGTAGCCGATTTTAGTGGCACCTTCAGTCGTACGAACATCGCCATTGAAGCCACCACCGGTTCCGGGACGCGGCTGTTTATTCCGCTTTCTTCTACTGCGGATGCAAAGGAGACCCAATTTATCAATTTTGATAAAAACAAACCCAAAACCGAATCTCGAAAAGACAAAAGTTTTGTCAGCGCTGACCTTAAGGGGCTGAATTTCGAAATGGATTTGTCTGTGACCGATCTGGCGGAAGTTCAACTCATTTTCGACGAGCAAACGGGCGATATCATCAAAGGCCGGGGCGAAGGCAATATTCGGTTGGGCATAAACCGGGAAGGGGAATTCACGATGTATGGTGGTTACCAGATTGTGCGCGGTGAATACCTTTTTACGCTCCTCAATTTTGTGAACAAGCCCTTTGTAGTGACCAAAGGTGGCACCATAAACTGGTATGGTGATCCTTATGGCGCACAAATTAACCTCGATGCGACCTATGAGATAAACACTTCGGTGTACAACTTCATAAAAGAAGAGCTGGAATTGTTGCGAAAAGTGCCACGCTTGCTTGCCGAAGCATCCAAGGCCACACGGGTCATCGTCAACATGCACCTGGCCGGCGATTTGTTAAAGCCAAATATCACATTCGGACTCAATTTTCCCAATATCACCAGCGAACTCAAATCATTGACAGACAACAAGTTGCGCCTGATCCGACAAGACCAGGCCGAACTTTCGCGTCAGGTTTTTGGGCTGGTAGTTATTGGCTCGTTCTTGCCACCTTCGAGTGCCATTTTCCAAGGGTCCGACGCGGTTGCCACGGCGTTCAATACCCTGACACAGATGATCAGCAACCAGTTCTCAAACTACTTGGGGGGACTGGCTTCTGAATGGTTTGGTGGAGCTGTATCGAGCCTTGATTTTGACATTGTGTACAGCGATTACCAGAACGACGTCTTGTCAGACCCTGCACGTGAGGTAAATGTGCGGCTCAGCAGTGGCTTTATCAATGATCGGGTGACGGTGCAGGTAGGTTCGCAATTTGGCGTTGGCGGCACTGGTATCACTACTGCTGATGGATTCCTTGGCGAGGACGTGACCGTGCAAATTGCGCTCACTGAAAACCGTCAGTGGAGGTTAAAAGTATATCAACGCACCGAGCCCGACGTGTCTGGACAACGAAGCTTGCGCTTTGGCCTCGGCCTCAGTTTTCAAAAGGACTACGATACTTTCGAAGACATGTGGAAGAGTTTTGGGCGAGCTTTTTCTAGGCGTAAAAACCAATAGTCCAATCACCCCTGCTACGTTAAAACTTCGGCGGGTAAACAATCACTTCATCACTTCATCACCCATCACTTTATAAATTGTCTCAGTTCGATTTCCTCCGTCGCGCCAACAATTCCTGGCAAATGCGCTTCTTCATGCTCTTGAAGCTCCCTTCCGCATGGTTCATGGGTATTCGCGTCCGTTCCTGCGATTTGGAAAAATGTATCGTTGAACTGCCCTACGGTTGGCGTTCGCAAAACCCCTTCCGCTCCACTTATTTTGCAGCACAATGTGCAGCTGCTGAGCTTTCCACTGGATTATTGGCCTTGGCGCACCTTCAAGAAAAGCCCCCGATTTCTATGCTCGTGACCCACATCGAGGCGAATTTTTTGAAAAAAGTCTCCGAAACCTTGACCCTGACTTGTTCTGATGGAGCAGCTATTCAAGCAAAAATTCAAAAAGCAATTGATTCGGGCGAAGCGCAAATTTTTGAAGCTCAGTCTATTGGCACATTATCTGATGGTCGCGAAGCGGCAAGGGTGAGCATCACTTGGTCTTTTAGGATGAAGTGATAAATCACTCCATCACTCCATCACTCCATAAACATGGCATCTCTTTTCGGCCACATCGCAGTTTCTACCGCCATTGGCTATTCTTTTTTCCCAAAACATGTGCGACCGCTCACGTTGGTGGTGGCGGGCTTTTGCGCATTTGCGCCGGACTTGGATGTGCTTTCGTTTCGTTTCGGAATTCCCTACGGCAGTGAATGGGGGCATCGTGGCTGGACGCATTCGCTTGTGTTTGCGCTCATTGCGGGGGGATTGATAGGCTTGATGTTTAGTGTTCTGACGACTTGGAACCGTCAGACCCCATGGAGGAGTCTGACGGCCTGGTTCGTGCTCAGCATGGCCTCACACCCTTTGCTCGACATGCTGACCAATGGTGGCCGCGGCTGTGCGCTGTGGTGGCCATTCAGTACGGAACGTATTTTTTTTCCTTGGCGGCCTATTCAGGTGTCGCCGATGTCTGTAACCGATTTTGTTAGCCCCTGGGGGCTGGAGGTGTTGGCTAGTGAAGTGATTTGGATTGGGTTTCCTTGTGTGGGATTGGTATGGTTGGTTAAATTATTACCCAAAACTACCTAAACCCTAAAGATCAAACCAATGGTACCGATATGATTCCAGGGACTGGTATTGTGGTTGCCGGGAAAGGCTCCTTCGCCAAATTTGTATTGTTTGGAATTAACAGGCATATTAAATTCTGGGCTCATCAAATTTTGCTTCAACACAAGTCCGCAGTATTTAAATCGAAAGGTGAGGGTGAGCTCTAGGATAAAGACATGAGGTTTGATTTGTCCGAGGTCTCTCCTCAAAAACCAAGGGTCAGTAGGGGAACTGGGGGCTTCATCTGCAGTTCTTTTGGTTATTCCATATCCTTCTAGCATGGAGTTATGAATCACGTATCGGTATTGTCCCTTGATATTGAAGCTTGTTTTCTTTAAAAAACTGACAAAACTTTTCGGTTCGCGGCTTACAAAGGGCATGAGGATACCTCCACTTTCTTTGAAGTTTCGATTGCTGAAGTTTAATCCTGCACCAACTGAGGTCATTTCATGGCCAAATTTGCCTTCGCCAAACATGGACAAGTTTATCCATCCCCAGCCTTTTATTTCGGTGACATCGCTCCACTTTCGCGAAATCAACCAGTTTTTTGAAATAATCATCAATTCTGGCTCTATTTCATAACTAACCGCAATTCTCCCGCCAGCCGCAATTTGAGCGCCCCAGCCCTGTGGCTTATAAGAGCCAATTGTAATGTCCCGGTGAATGGTAGACTGTACATTGTCTGGCGTAGCGGAACCTATGCTGCCAAATTTAAATTGAGAAAAAATCCGAAACTGACCATGACGGTAGATACGGTATTTTGCCCTTCCTATGTACTGAATAGACGCATAGGGCCTGTCGTCAGGGTCAAATGATTTCGAGGCCTTGAATATAGAAGTGTCACGCAGGTAAGGCGTATAACCTTCCCCGCCAAAAAAAATGCTTTGATAAGAGTACCAACTTCGACTGTTTAGATTCCACCATTTATCACTAAAAGAACTAAACAGCCGGAGCTTGAAAATATCAGTCGCAACTTCTATGCGAAAAGCCCCAGTTAAATCGCGATCGTTGTTATGTATAGAAAAGAAATCATTGGTATGCTCGGCATAAACAGATTTGATCACTTTTTTGGAAGTTTCTGTAAAACGGTACATGGAAAACTCCTTTCCCATGAGTTCGTCAATGCGGTGCCTAACTGCAACCAATCCTTCTTTAAGCATACTGGGACTGCTGTATAGGTTGTGTGAAAAGGCACTGTGCCCAGATTTCATCTCCAAACTGTCAATTTTAAGGCTGATGACAAACTCCAACCAGGTAACCGTTTCCACATGCTGGATACAATCCAGGCGAGATTTAAAAGCCAAGTGGTTATAATCTTGCGTACCTATATCCAGGAGGGGAAATAATCTGTCAACAATAATTTTTCTTATCCAATTGTGCTTTTTGCTGATGTAATAATCAATATAAGATTGATCGCGTTTAATGATCGTAGTGTCCTCTTGGTATAAAGGAATGTCATTAAGAGTTTCCGGCTTATCTCCCCGGCGTATATCAATCTGATAGATCAAATCATCATATTCGGCGATTGTGTCGCATCTAAGGTCTTGAGCGAGAAGGTTTGCAATCAGTGAAAAGAAGATTGCAGCGGTGAATAGGGCTTTTTTCATTGGTAAGGTTTTTTTGTAAAAGTTATTTGGAAGCAGCAGATTTTTTAATCGGAGAACAAATCTTGGAAAAGTGTGGCACACCTAAAAGAGGTGTGCCACACTTTCTTTGAACACGCTCAAAGCAGCCCCAAAAAAATTGCCCCCTGACTACTTGCGCAGGTACGCGAAGCAATCAGGGGGCATTGATCATTTGAGCATTTGGACGAGCAGTCATACTGCTTAGGGTTTGATTTTAGGTAGCGCTAATGTATAAGACTATTTTGGAATGTCCAAGCCTTTCATCGCACAACCGTCAAATCCCCTTTCAAAATTTCTTCCGTTCCATCTTTGAAAACCACTTTCGCTACCCACACATAGACCCCTGGCGCTACTGGTTTTCCACGAAAAGTACCGTTCCAGCCCTGACTTTCGTCGTTGGGTTGAAAATTCTGGTTGGAAAAAACTTGATTGCCCCAACGGTCAAAAATATTCAAAGTCTCGATTTTAAGCACATTCAAGTCTGAAAAAATCAAGAACATCTGGTTTCCGCCAATAGAATTTTCTGGATGAATAATATTCGGAATATAAATTTTATGCCCCTTATCCACACGCAGCAACAAGTCATCAGAAGCAGAGCAACCATTTTCGTCGGAAATTTCAATCTGAAAAAGCGTGTTATCGAGCACTTGTACGGACAGTTCGAGTTGATTGTTCAACACATCAATCCCATTTGCCGTCCATTCAATTTGCGCTGGAACAAAATTAACTGGACTCACTATTGCTTGCAAATTTGCCATATCGCCCACCAAGATCAAGGAATCGCCCGTCAAGCCAACAGCAATCGGGGCGGGTTGTTCGACTTCAATTTCAGTCGAGATTTCGCAGCCATTCGCATCACGGATGTAAACCAGATAAACACCCGCAGCCAAATTTTCAAAAACAGGCTCTGATTTAAAATTTTGATTGTCAATGGAGTACAGAAACGGTGCCGTGCCGCCAGAAGTCAAAATCACCTGCACGAAGCCGTTCGTTTCTCCAAAACAACGGACAGAATCTGCCATTGCTACACCGGTTGGCATTTCTGCTTGCACGACTTCAATCGAATTGGATGCAGAACAACCATTGGATAAATTGGTGATCAAAAGCGCATACAAACCAGTGCTCCCAACACTTGGAGAAAGCGTGTTTTCGCCACTCAAAATTGATCCCCCATTCGTGGCAGTCCATTCAATTAAAAAACTGGCACCGTTCGAGGAACCGGCTGCCGAAATTGAAATGGTGGCCTGACCACATGGGAATTCCAGAATATTGGCTGCTACGATTGCCGTCGGCGCGCTTGTGTCAATCGGCACAATGATAGCTCCAATTGCCGTGCAGCCCCCCAAGGGATCGGTGGCGGTAACGGTAAATGTCCCACTTTGTGAAATTGTCGGAGCGGATAAAGTGGAGGAGAAACCATCCGTACCACTCCATAAAAACGAAGTGTTTGGCAAATTGGAGCTTACTGAAATGACCCCGCTCGTTTGTTGACAAGTCAAAGTATCGGTCGTCAAATTTAAAATTGGAGGGGCGCCAATGCTTGAAATACTGGTCGTTTCAGAAGTTTCACAGCCATTTGAATCGAAAACTGTAGCCGTGTAAGTTCCTGGTTGTGAAACAAATATGTCCTCACTCGTTTCGCCAGTTGACCAAGAAAATGTGAACGGGGCCGTGCCACTGCTTACAGACAAATCAATCAGACCTGAGTCTCCGGGGCAGTTCAAATCGGTTTTTTGCAAGATCAACAGGATGGCTGGCGGGTCTGTCAGGGTTTCAGCGATTGTGGCAGTGCAACCGTTCGCATCCGTTGTCAACACACTATAAGTGCCGGATGACACATTGGACAAATCCTCCGTTGTAGCATTGTTTGACCACAAATACTGGAGCGGCGGCGAAGCTCCACTGACCGTCAAATCAATTGAACCAGTCTGGGAATTAGCACACAAAGGTTCGGCAGTAAAGACCGAAACATTCAAAGAATTTGTACTCGAAACGGCAGCTGAATCAATGGTTTGACATCCATTTGTATCTGTTATCTCGACCGTGTATGTTCCTGATTGTGATACATTTATCACAGAATCGGTGTCAAGATTTGACCATAGAAACTCAAACGGCGCCTCCCCAGACACGTTTGCGGTGATGCTCGCGGGTGTGTCGCAATCGCCATCTATTGCCAATAACTGGACAATCGGTTTTGGATTGATTTTGACCCTAACCGAATCTGAAACAAAACAATCGCCCTCTGCCGCAGTGAGCTGAATGGTGATGGATTTTATTGCCAGAATGTTGACCGAAGCGCAGTTGGAACAGCTCACCGAATCTGCTGGCGTCCAGGTATAAATTGAAAAACCGGAAGCCGTAATGTTGATGGGTTCGCCTTCACAAACCACCCATTCATCTGGCAAATCAAGCGTCGCGATCGTATTCAACACGATATTGATGGTATCCGTTTGCCGAAAACCGCAGGCATCAAAGGCATCCACCCAATATTTCCCAGGGGTATAGGCGGTGAACATTGAAGCGATTGAGCCGTCCTGCCAACGGTATTTTTGAAAATTCGGATTTGCCGAAAGTTCGACGACCGAGTTTTTACACAGGGAAATATCGGGGCCAAGATCAAGCAACGGCGTTTGGTTTTGGATGGAAAATGAGACCATGTTGTTCTCATAATGGCATTCAGGTTGATTCGTGGAGGGAAAATTTGCGGTTAAATTGAAAGGCGTAGGTACCGTTCCGTTGTCGTTGACGACCGCGTAAATCGTTGTGTTGTAGGCCGCCGGAATGCTCAGGTTGATGTTTTTGCAAGCGCCAATTTCTAAAGCTTCATTGATTAAAATGGGCGGAAACAAAAGCAGCGCTGGAGTCGTGGTAGGATCTCCATTGTAAAACGAGATGGGAGTGCCACTTGATAAATGCGCGCTGCCAAGGTTGCAGAGATTCAAATACACCATAAAGCTATCAGCTTGGCAATGCGTTGAGTCTATTTCTACGATGGCATCTGGGGCTTTTGTTTTGTTGGTAACCAATGTGTTAAGAGAGGAAGTTTGTGCCAAATGGGTATTGAACGGTCGTTTGCCAGAGCCAATACCGCCCATTTCGAGCCAATGCTTTTGCTGGGTTTTTGGGACGCTCAGATCGTCATTTATATTCAGCCCAAAATAATTGTACTGGTTCCAAATCGGGCGGGCGGGCATCCATTTCCCGTTGTCTGATTCAAAAATGCGCAGTCGCCCACGAAAATCCGACCATGGGTTGTTGACTCCACCGAATAAAAAACTGGTCACAGCAATTTCGGCCTCACCGTCGTTGTCTACGTCAGCCACCACAGGATATTCATCATAAGTCCCACTGCCCGCGAGGGCCTTATACCAATTGCGTTCCGAATCCACTCCCGGCGGGAATGGCGCTGCGCCACCATACATAATCCGCAGGTTTTGCTCATCTCGATAAACGATTTCTAAAAGCCCATCGCCGTTGAAATCGAAACTGGAGGCCCCCGTCAGGCCCGAGTCATCTTCGACCAACAGCGACCACCAATAGGCTTGAGCAGGCGTGGCCAGTGCTTTTTGCAGATTAAAACACACTAATCCATTCGTTTGAGTGGCAATTAGTTCTGGAAAATCTTGCACAAAGCCGGCAGTCTTGTCGTCAAATACATTTGCGACACAGACCATCCCATATATATTATTAACACCCGAACCATTGAAGGCCTTGACAAAGCCGTTTTTGTTCCATACGTAGAACCCGGCCAGGTTGTCGCGTCGGCCACTGACTATTATTTCAGGAACACCATCGAGATCCAGATCGGCAACACATGTGTATCCATCTCTAACGGCATGATTTGGATTGAGCAAATTCAAATCGCGCTGGACTTTTATTTCAAACCCATCGCCATCGGTGAGATCCATGTCTATCGAATAGATTTGAAAGCCCGCTACAATCTCAAGTCCATCGCAATCTGGGTCGCCGTTGCAATCGGCTCGGGAAAGCAGGTCGGCGGCGGTAGGGCTTTCCGTCTGAGAATAGGGTACCAGCAAACCGCTTGCGCCACTGCCATTCAAAATTTTTGTCAATATGGGGGCGGCGGGGTTTGTCAGATCAAGTTTGAAAACATCGTTTCCAGAAAAAATTTCACCAATTCCATCGCCATCAAAATCAGCAACGTAGGCCCGTGAGTTTGCACTCAAAGCATCTTGAGAAGACACCCCCCAGGGTTTCATACATGGAGTCGCGGCGGGGTCGAAATCTGTAAAAACCCTGATTTTGCTGTCAAGTGTTATCAGAATGACCTCCGGGATGCCATTATTATCCAAATCTGCCACTACCGCATTCGCCGCAGGATAACAATCCATCCCTTCCGGGATGGCCAATCTGTTTGGAGCGGATGCATTGGAACCATCGCCTTTAAAAATCAAAAGTTGGTAAACAGCGATCACATTGGCCATAGTTGAGGAAGGGAAAACCAATATTTCCGGGATGCTGTCTTGTTGCGGGTTGAGGTTGGCGACTATTGGCACAGCCCCTACGTTAACCTCATTTACAGTACTTTCCCATGCCAATTTTGCAGAAAAATTATTGATAAGAGGATCTGCCAAGCACGAGGTGTCCGCATCAAAACAATCGCAATCCGTATCAAAACAATCCACATAACCATCTTCATCGTCGTCCAATTCGTTCTGGCAGATTTCGGGGCATGGCAAAATAGCGGCACAAATCGGGGTTGCCGTCAATACCTCATTTGCCAGAACAAGCGGTATGTCATCCAGTGAAACGCTGATATTTACGCTCGTTACTACCACATTTTCGGTCAAGACCGTCATTGGAAAGGTAACGTCCGTGAGGGGTACGTCTGGAAAACAGGCCAATGGAATATCGGAATCCGGCAAATTAAGGAGACGCAATTCACTGTTGTTTGAAGCCTCCCAGACTGCTTTTACCAAACCGTTTTGTAACTCGGAAGCCACGATAGACTCATCAAAAAGGCCACCTGTGCCGTATTTCCGTTGCCAGAGAGGCTCCCCGTCATTTGAAATGTGCATCAGGTAATTGCCCTGAGAAATATGGTTGGCATTTGATTTATAATCGGTCACCAACCAACCCTGCTCATCTGGCAAGTGGCGAAAAAGAGCATACATGCTAAACAATCCACCTGAAGTTTCAAACCTTTTCGCCCACAAAACGGAGCCATCGGCAGCACAATGTACCAGGCGTTTGTGCCCGACCGTGTTGCCATTTGGGACGAAGCCGGTGAAAAAGAGCGAATAGCCACCATCCTCAGGGTGTACGCTCAAATCCTCGTAAGTATGCCCCTGGAAATTTTCTGATGGAAAAGTATACTTCACAGCGTTCACAAATTGGCCGGCTTGGCTGAACCGCATCACAGTAAGCCCATTTGTAGCAGATCCAAACGGACCCGTTGTACTGAGCAAAAAATCGCCGGTGCCATCCGTTGCTACGCGCAAGCCGCCGATTCCCAGCACATTGTTGAGCCGTTTTGCCCACAATACAGTGCCGTCAGCTGCGATTTTCAACAAATGGGAATCAAAGCCATGCAAGACAAACAGACCTATTGAGCCATCGGGGCTTGCCGCACTTACATCGGTTGCATCGCCGTTTGGAAAGTTGTTGTTTGGTAAATTTAGTCTTTTGTACCATGAAAAATTGCCGTCAATATCAATTTTTGCCACCAAGAACTTGTTTCCTGCTTGCCCGGTCAACAAGAATTGACCGTCTGGCAAAGGCTCAATGTCGAAAAATCCGCCATTATCGGTTGTTACTTTATGCCAAATCACATTGCCCGCCGCATCCCATCGAGTAACTGCAGGGCGTGATAGTTGCACCCCACAATGCAACAGGCTGCCATCTGGAATTGTGGCCAGGTCTTGTGTATAAAAGTTCCTGTTTGTTGCAGTGTAGGAGGTGGAAATGGATTCAGTTTGTCCGCAATGCTTGTTCACGACAAAAATTATGTTGTGTTCTTCCGTACAGAATGAGCCGATTGCCTGGAGCCGAATACTATAAATCCCGGGATTTATAAACAAAAAAGACAGGTTCTGGGTCGTGGAAACCAGCTGGCCATTGATGCTCCACTCATAACTTATGGGTGCTGCACCCATAGTCAGGTTTGTAAATAGCACGGATTCACCTACCAAAGCGCTGGGATTTGCACTCGAAAAAAGGACATCCATGTCACATTCGACCATGATATTTACTACCGCAGTATCCTGGCAATTTGGGTCATTGTTGTTGGCTTTCAACACGATCGGGAACAAACCAATCGCGTTGAAAGCCCTTGAAGCGTTCAGGGTTTGAGCAAACTCCAAACCATTTTCTGACCAGAAGTAATTGGTCGCGCCTGTTGAATTATTGGTAAAAGCAACCGTTTGCCCGACAAAAATCGGGTTTGGAATCGCTGAAAAAGACGCAACGATGGGTTGGGTACAGGGGTCTAAACATCCTTTTGAATCCAACAAACTTGCCCGAGCTGTTTCCACCGTAGCCTGCATCCGAGCCGCTTGTTCCGCTGTGAAAAAATGATAGCAGGGAAACGGCGAGTAATCCATGAAATCTCCCGTAAAATCATCCATATCCGAAATAAACGGGCTTCCCGTAGCTACGTCAGTGGAGCAAGAATTGAACGGACAAGTGGTGTGGGTTGCATTGTCGGGTGGAGTGTCGCAAACGCGGTCGCCATCAATGGTGCAATCATTGTTTTGGCAACCGCCTTGAAAAGTGTGGTAAAGCCCAAAATAATGTCCCATTTCGTGGATCAATACAGCATCTTCGGCGGGGCTGGTGCCAAAGAATTTTGCCTCGCAAATCATGCCATCTTGAGGACTGCCGTGCGAACTTGGAAAATAAGCATAACCCGCAACCCCTGAGCCGAGCGACAAACTTGTAATTTCTTTGACGACCCAGATATTGACATAATCTAATGGATTCCAACGACTTAGGTCTTTTGTTTGAATATCTTGCGTTTCCATCACCATGTTGGTCAACGGGGATTGTGTGCGGGTAATGCCATTTGTTGCATTGCCATCGGGGTCTCTTTTGGCCATACAGAATTGTATTTGGGTGTTCACCGTTGCGCCTTGTTGGGCGAAATACCCCTGCGCAGCAAACCCGGCATTCAGGTGGTCAATGGCTGCAAAAATTTGTGCATCCGGGATATTCTCTGTCCCCCCGTCGTGGATGATGTGCACGACTACCGGCACGATAAATGGCGGCCCGGACATATCTTTTTGCGAAGCATCCAAACCCTTTTTTTGCAACAAATGCAAACGAAGTTGCTCCTCAAAGGATTGATTACCAATATCTTTTGTGGATTTCAGCAAGTCGTCAAACCCGCAAAGAAAGTCAGGGGCATTTTGTGCGAGGCCGATGGAAAAACTCAGAAAATAGCAAAGGAGGATTAGGAGGCGGCGAGTTGGTTTCATTTATCTGATGTTTGCTTCAGGTGAATAAGTTTGAATTTGAAGCAAGATAAATGGACACGGCGATTCGCTGCTTTGTATGATTTTTAAGTAGGTGCCTTAGGAAAAATGAACCGCAGAGACTCGTAGAATTGATTTAAACGCTCTGCGCCTCCGCGGTTTATTTTATTATTCCTACTTGAATTTTATCTCAGTAGAACGCTGCGAAAAAACCGGCCCTTTCTTTTTTCCCGGTTCTTTTACTTTCAAACCCTTGAAATTTACGCCATGAACATCATCTAGCACAATGGCAGTTCTGTAATCTTCTTTTGTACAGATTATTGTTACATCTTCAAATGTAATCCCCTTTGCATGACGTATATAAAATCCCCAGGCAGGCAACTCTTTAAACATAGAGAATTCAGGATATTCAGCGAGAAGTTCTGGCACCTTTTCCAATTCATTTAATCCCACTTTTGCATATTTAGGATTGCCACCGCCAGGATAATGTATTTCCACATTTTTAAAAACAACATTTTCTATCAAAGCATCTGGCATTCCAACAATGGACGCGGGCGAAATATTTCTCGGCAAATCTTCTAATGGCCCTTCGTAGGGGTATCCTTCATCGGCTTTTGTTGCAGCTATTTCTGCATAAACATTTGAAATACTGATGTTTTTCATGCTGCCTTTTAAGCCTGGTTCGCGTTCGCCAATTCTGAGAAAAAACACATTTCCGGTATTTAATACTATCAAACTATCAACCCTTATATTGTCAACGATACCGCCATCCATAACAGAGAACGATATCGCTGAGCGATAGGTATCAAAAACAGTATTGTTTGTTATCTCAATGTTTTTATAGCCTCCAAGTGAATAGGTTCCAAACTTTATTCCATTTGCGCTGGAGCGAATTGTGTTATTGTAAATTTTAACATTTTGACATAAAAATTCAATTTTGTGCGATTTCAGGCAAATGGCATCATCGGAAGTATCGAAATAGTTATTTCTTACAATAACACTGTCGCAATCTACAATATCCAATCCATCATTATTCCAGTAGTTTTTGCTGTCAACCGTGATATGCTCAATAAGCAGGTTTTTACACTGATCGTATTGTTGATTCCAGCTCGCCGGGTTTTTAATAATGATCCCTTGAATCGTTACATTTTTACACCCTTTGAAGTAAATGTTTTGCGGACGAAGACCTTCATGGGCACGATCATTTTTTAATTCCTTGTCTTCAATAATCCCTTTGTGAATCATGGTTAAAATGTTTTGAGCCAGCTGGTATCCACGGCCATCAATTGCTCCTTTCCCTGTTATTCCAATATTTTCCTGATCATAAGCAAATATAAGCGCACTCCAATAGCGATGACGATCATAATCAAAAGGATTTAAGGAGCCTGCCAGAACGGCGCCTTCTTCCAAATGAATCGTGACATTCGATTTGAAATAGATGGTGCCAGTAACGAACCTCCCCACATCAAATACCAAGCGGCCACCGCCATTTTTATGTATATGGTCTATTGCCTTTTGGATTGACCTTGTATTAAGTGTGGTGCCATTTGATTCTATACCAAAGAAAGACGCCTTGTAGTCTTTGGAATGAACGACCAGTGTTAAAAATAACAGCGCAATTGATATGCTATTTTTTGCTTTCACGAAGAGAGAATTACTTCAAATAAAAAAGTTGTGTTGACATTCAGGTGGAAATATTGATACCGTTTTCAGACAGAGCACACTTGGTGCGGACAGCTTCCGCCAGAAAGAGTCTTAAATATAGCGTTTCGGAGGTTTCCGAAATGACCGTAATTCTGAAATGCACTGTCAGCCGGGAGTTGTCCCCCAACAGCAAAAATGTGCTCTATTTAAGAAAACCGATAACAGCAGAGACTCTAGCGAGCAAAACCGTTCCTTAGTTTAAGATTGGTGGTTGCTCGCTAGACACCTTGCCAGCGGGTTTTGAAAGCTACAATTTTTTTTAAAAAACTCACTTCCTGTACTTTTTGATCTCTTGTAGTCCTAAATAAAACCCCAATCCGAATAATAAAGTGATGAAGCCAGCGAAATAAGGTAAAAGACTAATCATTTTTAGAATTGTTTAAACATTTTAAATAAATACCAAAACACAAGATGGAAGGCACCCAAATACCGATAAAAATGGCCGCTTCATGTTCTCCTTGAAACCACAAGATTTCCGAAAAAATGAGCGAAAGAAAGGCCGCAGCCATGAGCAGTTTGTCTGCTGTTGTAAATCTTTTTAACATAATTTGTAACTGGTTAGCCTGATCAACAATTGTTATTAGGCGATTGAAAAAAGTTTATTTTTTGTTTCCGGATGGAATTGCCCAATGATATAGCAAGCTGACACCGGATCATACTGGAGCTGGTTTTGATTATTGAAGGTATCAAACCTCAATTGGAGGGATATTTCCAACAAAATAAGCAGTTGGAGTTGAGAGTGAAATAATTCGGCCTGCAAATTACGTCCACTTCCGAACCTGTGCAAGCCCTCCGCTCACGCGCCACGAAGCGAGCGTGGAGCAATCCCCCATAAGACGCTCCAACCCGTGCTCACGTGCCAAAAAGCCCGAAAAACGGCTTTTCACGGCCTCAATAAGCCCGGCCACGCCCAAAATGGATATAGGTCTCCGCAGATTGTACGCCGTGAAGACGATCGCCAGCTCCCCGCTCACCTTTTCCTTTCCTTTGAGCAGGGTGTACGTGAAGCCCCAACTTCGCTTTATCGTGCCGAAGGGGTGCTCCACGATGGCCTGCCTCCGCTTGTACATGTCGCGGTGGCGCAGGATGCGCTGGCCGTTGGCGCTGGCAGCTTCTTCGTATTCGCTGCGCTCTATCCTTCGGCCATGGCTGCGCTTGAGGTTTGCCTCCGACAGGCACTTGTGCGCGAAAGGGCAGGCCAGACAGGTGTTGAAACTGATGGTGTACAGTTTGTACCGCATCTGTAAATGCCCTCGCCTCCCGTATTTTTCGTGCAACCTGCCATTTGTCCTCAGCGCCCTTTTGGCAGGGCAGATGTACGCGTCTTGCTTTTCGTCATATTTGAAGTCTGCCTTTTGGAACCCCTTGGGCCGGTCTCCGTAGGATTGTTCGGGAAATGCAACGAAGGTGGTGATGTTGTTTTCCGCGCACTCGTGCAAGCCCTTTGCGCTGTGATAGCCCTTGTCGGCAAGGGCGTTGAGCGGGTCGTTCTGGCCAAGACCCAGAGATTTTTTGGCCTCGACGGCCACGGGCGACAGCAGGTACACATCTTTTTGGTTCTCAACCGAGTAGTGCGCGATGAGGCAATGTTTGTCGTCCACGGCGGACTGCACGTTGTAGGCCACCTCCATCATACCCTCGTTGTTGATGGGCAGCATGCGGGCTTCCGGGTCGGTGAGGGATATTTGGGTGACGTGCGGGTCCTGGGCCTGTGCCGCCAGAAGCAGAGCGTCCATGGCCATGATGTGCTCTTTGCGCTCGTCGAGGTCGGCCAGCGCCAGGAGAATGGCCTTCACGTCGGGCGTTTCTTCGTCTATCTCGCGGGCGTCAAAGGCGTCCAGTTCGTCCAGATATTCCTCGATGCGGTTTTCGACGCGCTCCAG
>Ga0163148_10000232_pt1 | contig 74258 bp, 63 predicted proteins | sample OliLakLV19MP7P2_FD_148606 | JGI IMG/M metagenome (GOLD analysis project Ga0163148, IMG submission 148606) | Freshwater microbial mat bacterial communities from Lake Vanda, McMurdo Dry Valleys, Antarctica- Oligotrophic Lake LV.19.MP7.P2 | ecosystem: Environmental > Aquatic > Freshwater > Lake >... | reverse complement strand
GCCGCCAGGTGCAGCGCCGAGTAGCAATGTCTGGCAGGGATAAGCGCTGAAAGCATCTAAGCGCGAAGCCCACCTCAAGATGAATCATCTTTTAAGGGCCGCAGGAGACTACTGCGTTGATAGGAGGTCGGTGAAAGCGCAGCAATGTGTGCAGCCTAGCCTTACTAATTGCCCGTTAACTTCCTTTTTTAAATTTTTCTTAGACAATACCTCAGTTGCTCTGCTAGAGCACTCTCCCAACAACCTTGTCGGTGTTAAAAAATTCGTACGCTCAAAGCGTTACCAAGAACACCCTCCTTCGCCCTAAACAGGCTACGGCGGGTAAAAAATGTTGGTGCCTTTGGCGGCGGGGTCCTACCTCTTCCCATTCCGAACAGAGCAGTCAAGCCCGCCAGCGCCGATGGTACTGGGTCAGATGTCCCGGGAGAGTAGGTCGGTGCCAACTCAAATTAGCAAAATGCCTTGTTGTCCTTGGACAGCAGGGCATTTTTGTTTCTATTGCTTCCCAGCTATGCGCAAGAGTTGCTGCCGGATATCAACAGGTTGACTATTGGTGGCTTTGTCCGCAAAATTGCCATCTCGCCCGATGATAAAATACTGCGGTATAGCCTCCACACCAAAACTCACTGCAATGTTTCTACCTTGACCTGCAGAAGCCAACAAGTGTCTGCCTTTAAATTTATACTCAGACAGGGCAGCCCGCCAGTTTGCGGCACTTTCGTCAATAGATACGTTCACAATTACAATTCCATTTGCAGCAAGTTCGGATTCATATTCATTCATGAACTCCATTTTTCGCAGGCAAGCGCCGCACCAACTCGCCCAGAAATTGAGATACACCACCTTTCCACGAAGTTGTGAAAGACTGATTTCATTTCCCAGCCCATCGGTGGTCTTAAAAGCTGGTGCAAGCGAACCGGGTAACACACGAGCATATTTTTGATACAGCCCCTCTATTTTTTCGTCGTAAGCTGGATATTCGTTGGTTTGTAAAAAATGGGTGTAAAGCGGGAGCAATTCGCGGTATTTTTCTGCTGAAAAAGCGGTGCTGATTATTTCCGAACGGAAAAATGCAAGCGGCTTCCCACTCAAAAGTTTGCCAGCAAGTTGATACTGACCTGCCCAAAAATCTACTGGCTCACTACTTGCTTTGGTCTGTTGCCGCGCCATGAATGCAAGCAAAAACTGTCGGTACCAGTCGCTTCCGAGTGATTCGCCTATAATGGGTGCTTCATAGAGAAAGTCAAAAAAATCGGGCTGAATGTTGTGCCGACCAGCGTACACATGTCCGTATACAAGGAGGTGATATGCCCAGAAATAAGTGATTTCGGCGTTGAGCCATTGGGCAAAATCCATCGAAACAGCTCCGGGATGTTCTTGCTCCGATTTTTCATATAGCGCAATTGATGCCGTTTTTAAGCTGTCAAAACAGGCTTTGAATTCAGTCGGGGAAAGCGTTTCCATCAGCTCGTTGAGCGGCATTTCGACTGCTGCCCAGTATTGACCAATTTTGAAGCGAATGTTGTTGAACTCGTTGAAATCCAACGGATTTTGATGCAGATATTCCGAGAGAAGGCGATTGTTTGCAGCTGCTTTCCCCCCAAAATTAATGGTTAGCGGAAATTGAAATGCATCGATTTTGAGCACTAAAGAATCATCGGGAGAAAGGAAAATAGCCAGACTTTCGTCGTTGAAAACCAGGAATGCCAATTGAGGTTCTGACAAGGCAGCCTTGATTGAAAAACGTGATTGACCGTCCAGTATACCCGGGTAGTGCCCGTCGTGCCCATCTATGTAACGCTTTGGTACGAGCACTTCGACTTGAGTACCGGGTGCGGCGTTGCGGATTTGCCCCGTAACAAAAGCCGCTTGGGCTATTGTAGGGAAGAGAAAAGTTAAAAGAATGAATAGTTTTCTCATTTTTCTGCTGGTTCAAAACATTGCCGAAAGGTAAGCAGAAACCCAACGCATCAATTTCCAAGTAGGAAAACCATACCGACAAGTTGTAGTTTTGTGAGAAAATCTACCTCACCAATCCACGAATCACCATTCTACCAATCACCACAGATGGTTTTCAACCTCGCTACACAAGACTCTATCGCCAACCGCTTTATCGCAGAACTGCGCAATGCGGAAACCCAGCAAGACCGTTCGCGTTTTCGCCGCAATCTGGAGCGTGTGGGCGAGGTATTGGCCTACGAAATCTCCAAAACACTTTTATACGAACCCGTTATTGTGGAAACCCCGCTCGGTGCTGCAACCGTCATGCTCCCGCCACAACGTATTGTATTGGCAACCATACTCCGAGCAGGGCTGCCTTTCCATCAGGGCATGTTAAACTACTTTGACGCAGCCGACAACGTATTTATCGCAGCCTACCGCAAACACCACAAGGACGGATCCTTCGAAATACAACTGGATTATATGAGCAAGGTTAACCTTGATGATTGTGTACTCATCCTCTCCGACCCGATGCTGGCCACCGGGGCATCTGTAAATCTGGCAATTAAAGGACTCGAACGATTTGGCAAACCGGCCTCGTTGCACGTGGCCACAGTGATTGCCAGTACTATAGGGTTGGAAGCCGTTCGCAGACGCTGGCCCAAAGCCCGTATTTGGGCGGGCGCAGTGGATGAGGAACTGACTGCCAAGTCTTACATCGTGCCCGGCTTGGGCGATGCCGGGGATTTGGCTTTTGGGGAGAAGCTGTGAACTTTTTCCGACCTTTGCCCACATGGTACTTGAAGCCAAAGACATCCACAAATCATACGGCCCGCTCGAAATCCTCAAGGGGGTGAATCTCGAAATCCCCAAGGGAGAAATCCTGAGTATTGTCGGCAAGTCCGGCGCGGGCAAAAGCACCCTGTTACATATCCTTGGTACGCTCGATTGGGCCGATAAAGGCGAGATGAGCATTGCTGGTCAGCGCATTAAATCATTGAATGCCAACCAGTTGGCCGCTTTCCGTAACCGTCACATCGGGTTTGTGTTTCAGTTTCACCATTTGTTGCCTGAATTCACGGCACTTGAAAACGTGTGCATTCCCGGCTACATTCAGCGCAAAAACGATTCAGCCGTAAAACGCCGTGCCGAAGAACTACTCGACTATCTCGGCCTTCATGACCGCCTCACGCACAAGCCCATGCAACTCTCTGGCGGCGAGCAGCAGCGCGTTGCTGTGGCTCGAGCACTCGTCAACCAGCCCGATATTATCTTCGCCGACGAGCCAACAGGAAACCTCGACTCCACTGCTTCCAAAGACCTCCACCAACTCATCCGACAACTCCGCGACGATTATGGCCAAACCTTCGTCATCGTGACGCACAATAAGGAATTGGCCGAACTCTCTGACCGTTGTCTTGAGATGAAAGATGGACTATTGGTGTAGACTAATAAACCGCAAAACCGCAAAACAGGAGAATTTAAAATGAAAAACAGAGCCCTCACGCCCTTCTTTCCGGGTTCTACCTTTTGCCTTTTACTTATTGCAAGTTGCGGTTTTTCATGTGCTTCTTCCAACAAGCAAACTATTGATTTTCAAGCGGTTAAGTTTTCTAATCGGCCTAAAAACATTATATTCCTCATTGGCGATGGTATGGCAGCAGCGCAAGTGTCGGCGCATATCTACTGGATGGGCGTGGGCAAAACTGTTTTCGAGAAGTTCCCCGTAGTGGGTTTTCACAAGAGCCACGCATACGACTTTCTGGTAACGGATTCGGCAGCAGGCGCTACGGCGTTTGCCTGCGGTGAAAAGACTACACTTGGCGCCATCGGTGTACTGCCCCCCGACGATCACCCCTGTCCTACTATCCTCGAAGACCTTGACCGCTTGGGTTTTGCAACAGGGATGGTGACAACCTGCACAGCCACCCATGCCACGCCTGCATGCTTTATCTCCCACCGTGAGCTTAGGGCATTTACGGAAGATATTGCGCTTGATTACCTTCGTACTCCTTTCGATTGTCTGATCGCAGGCGGCGAAAATATTTTCAATCTGCGCCCTGACAAAAGAAATTTGGTGGACTCGCTGCTGGCGCGTGGTTATGTGGTTCGGCGCGGCACTAGTTTTAATAATCTTCCGCTCGATGGCTCCCAGCCTTTTGTGAATTTCACCAATGAAATGGAACCAATCACGGCTTCCGCAGGACGCGATTATCTGCCACGCGCCACCCGTTTGGCTTGCAATTTTCTGGAAAAACGTTCTAAAAAAGGTTTCTTCTTGATGGTGGAAGGCAGCCAAATTGATTGGGCCGGCCACTCCAACAATCAACAATGGCTTCGTGCCGAAATGGCCGATTTTGACAAAACGGTACAGGCGGCCATGGAGTTCGCCGCTTCCAATGGCGAAACCCTTGTTGTCGTCACGGGCGACCACGAGTGCGGCGGCCTTGCCCTTACGCAGTCAGAGTTTCGCAAGCAGTTCAAGCCATCCTATTCTACCAAAGTTCACACCGCCGCAATGGTGCCCGTGTTTGCCTACGGCCCACAGGCGCAGTTGTTTTCGGGGATTTACGAGAACACCGAGATTTATTTCAAAATGCGCGCGGCGTTGGGATTTTAAAAATTATCTTTGGAAACCCAGCCAAATATCCCCCTCTTCTCAAAATTTTTGGGAACATTCCCTTTGAATTCATAAACTATCGCCTTACTTTTGCCCCCGCTAAAAGCGGATGGATAGGCAATAACTGCCGTTTGACCCTCGGAAATTCGCTACCTGGCAATGATGAATAATGAATGATGAATGATGAATCGTATTTCATCCTGCATTATTCGGCGATTCATCATTCAACATTCATCATTTATCATTGAAAAAATGGCAGTCTATTACAGCAAAGAGAAAATCGCCGAAATCGTAGCGAAGTATGGCGAAAAGCCCAACGATACGGGCAACACGGAAGTACAAGTAGCACTTCTTACCTACCGCATTGAGTGCCTTTCGGATCACCTCCGCAAATTCAAAAAAGACCACTCCACACGCCGCGCCCTGCTCACTATGGTAGGACAACGCAAGAGTTTCTTGGCTTACTATGCCAAAAACGACATTTACAAATATCGCGCGCTCATCGAAAAGCTCGGTCTGCGTAAATAAACAAGTTTGCAAAAATCCGTCCCGGTTCAATGAATTGGGGCGGATTTTTTTACATCCCTCCCAAGACCGTCATTGAAGCCCGCCTACCTTAATAAATCCGTCCTGAGTAAAGGGACGTTCAGATATTTTTCACCCGTCCGGGTTTGTGCAGAGCAATGCGCTTTTCGCTGAAAATGCCCCTCAGACATGGGAAATACTTGCCAAAAACGGGGATTAATGTTCCCCCACACAAAGAAGCCGGCATTTTGGAATGATGAATTATCAATGATAAATGATGAATTTAGAAATCACTTGTTTGTGCAGAATTCATCATTTATCATTCATAATTCATCATTAATTTCCTGCCTCTTTGTGTGATTTTTTCGGTTTTTGCGCATTTCCCTACCGTCTGATTCGGCATGTACTTCTGCATCAATCCCGCCTTCGCCCCGAGACCTCGGGGCCTCGGCGGGTAAACCGGGCACAATCAATTTCTTAAACAATGGGAAAGCAAATCCCGATGCGTATCACGTTCAACCTACCTGACGGACGTGAGATCGCACTCGAAACGGGCAAACTAGCCGCGCAAGCCGACGGCGCCGTGTTGCTCCAAATGGGCGACACGATGCTTCTTTGCACGATTGTCAGTGCTCAAAAGGCCAAAGAAGGCCAACCTTTCTTCCCACTCTCAGTGGATTACCAGGAGAAATTCGCCGCCGTAGGCCGTATCCCGGGCAACTTCTTCCGCCGTGAAGCCCGGATTTCAGACTACGAAATCCTCATCTGCCGTCTTGTGGACCGCGCCCTGCGCCCGCTCTTCCCTGATGGCTACATGAACGACACTCAGGTAATCATCAACCTCATCAGTGCAGACAAGGACATCATGCCAGACGCTTTGGCTGGTCTGGTTTGCTCTGCTGCCGTTGCAGTGAGCGACATCCCGGTTGAAGCCCTCTTCTCCGAGGTTCGCGTGGCACGGATAGGTGGTGAGTTCGTCATCAATCCAGGTCGTAAAGCCCTTGAAGCGGCAGATATGGATTTCATTGTAGCGGCTACCAAAACCGACATCACGATGGTGGAAGGCGAAGCCGATGAGTGCCAAGAAGCCGAACTTGTGGCTGCGATGAAATTCGCACACGAGGCCATCAAAACCCAAATCGAAGCGCAAGAGCGCCTAGCTGCGCTGGTAGGTGAAAAAGCCCTGGTAAAAAGGGTATTGCCCGAAGTGCCCGAAAACGAAGCGCTGAAAATGCGCATCGAAGCGCTGGCCAGTGCAGACATTTACACCCTTGCCCGCAGTGCTGCTGACAAAGACACGCGCAAAACGCGCCTGGAAGAAATCAAATCCGAGACGATGGCCAAGGTGCTCGAAGAGTTTGGCGGAGAAACCATGGCCGAGTGGAAATTGGCTGCCGAACGCTACTTTGATAAACTCAAAAAGCACGTCATCCGCGACATGGTGCTGACCGATAGCAGACGCCTTGACGGTCGCAAGTTCGACGAGGTGCGCAGCATCTGGTGCGAAGTGGATTATCTGCCAAGCGCACACGGTTCGGCGCTTTTCACCCGCGGAGAAACACAGTCGCTCACTTCGCTTACCCTTGGCACCAAGCAGGATAAGGCATTGATTGACATCGCACTCGACCCACATGACGACAAGTTCCTGTTGCACTACAACTTCCCGCCTTATTCTACTGGCGAGGTGAAGCCTATGCGTGGCCCTGGTCGCCGGGAAGTTGGCCACGCCAATTTGGCGGCCCGTTCCATCCGCAAAGTGTTCCCAGCAGATTTTGCGTACACCGTGCGCGTGGTATCAGATATCCTTGAATCCAACGGCTCTTCCTCCATGGCTACCGTGTGCGCCGGTTCGCTCGCGCTCATGGATGGTGGCGTACCGCTTAAGACTCCCGTAGCAGGTATCGCAATGGGCGCTATTGCTGATGAAAAAGGCCGTATCGCAATCCTTTCCGACATTCTTGGCGACGAGGACGCATTGGGCGATATGGACTTCAAAGTGACCGGGACGGCCAACGGCATTTGCGGCACACAAATGGACATCAAAATTGACGGGATGCCATACGAGATGCTTACCAAAGCACTTCTGCAAGCGCGCGAAGGACGTTTGCACATCCTGGGCGAAATGGCAAAAGCAATTGCTGCCCCCCGTGAAGACCTCAAGCCACATGCGCCTCGCGTGGTAGAGTTTCGCATTGAGCGCGACTATATTGGCGCGGTCATCGGGCCTGGTGGCAAGATCATACAAGAAATGCAGCGCCAAACAGGCACGACCATCAGCATCGAAGAGGATGAAAAAGGCGGCATAGTGGCTATTTTCGGTCCAAACAAGGAAGCACTCGACTCGGCTTATGGCCGCATCCAACAAATTGTGTTCATGCCTGAAGTAGGTTCAATATTTGAAGGCGAAGTGGAAGAACTGGCCGATTATGGAGCGTTCATCAAGTTCAAAGGCAAAACGGGCTTACTGCACGTTTCGGAATATGACCACCGTCGCATCGAGCACATTAGCGAGGTGCTGAAAGTGGGTGAAACAGTCAAGTTTAAAATTCTGGACGTAGACCCGAAAACAGGTAAAATGAAACTCTCTCGCCGTGCTATTGTAGCCAAGCCTGACGGCACTATGCCGACCGACGAAGAGAATGATGCCCGCGCCAATCGCGGAGGTGGTGGCGACCGTGGTGGCGATCGCCGTGGCGGTGGCGGTGGTCGCGGAGGTGACGACCGTCGTGGCGGAGGCGGAGGAGGCCGTGGCGGCGATGACCGTCGCGGAGGAGGCGGTGGTTTTGGCGGGGGAAGAGGGCGATAGTTCGAAAATTATTGACCGGGTGACTTTGAGTCAGCCGGTCAATTGCAAGGATATAAACCCTGTTGAGCGCGTGCGCTTGACGGGGTTTGTTTAGCTCAGCATATCTCAATTTCTAAATGACCTTGATGTTCAACCCGCCTATGATTTAGAGTACGCCCCCAAAGATACTCTGCCAACCAGGATCTCCACTACATCGACTCTATGAAAGCAGCAGGCAAGGCCGTGTCAGTATCTTACGGCGTAAAGTCACCCACTATGCGACAATTCCTCAGTGCCTGCCTGACGCTTTTCAGTCTGTCCTCCTTCGCACAGACATTCCCCACGCCGCCCCAAGTCTTCCTCGAAACATGTGTACCACTCGTAACCGATACCCTGCGTGTGTGCAACGGCGCGGGTTGCGACTTTGACAATAATGAATTGCAGGCAGCGCTTAATGTTGCTCAGGCAGGCACAGTCATATTGCTCGAAGCGGGCGCTACTTATATCGGTCCGTTCACCCTTCCCGAAAAACCAACATCTCCTGGCAAGGCGGGCTGGATTACGGTGCGCACTGACGCTCCCGACGCTGCTCTGCCTCCCGCCGACACGCGCATCACACCGGCTTACGCCTCCGTGCTGCCAAAAATCGTCGCGCCGCCCTTCTTACAGGCCATCGTCACCCAAAGCCGCAGTCACCACTGGTACTTCTTAGGAGTGGAGTTTGCCAGTGCGGCATTCAGTTATAACATCGTCGCCATAGGCAACGGCGAAACGAGTGAAGCTAACCTGCCACATGACCTGACTTTCGACCGCGTGTATGCGCACGGTCATCCTACACAGGGCAGCCGCCGAGCTTTTGCCGGAAACGGCCTCCGCATCGCTTTGGTTAATAGTTGGGTGAGCGACTGCAAAGAAGTCGGCGCAGACAGCCAAGCCTTCTGTGCATGGAACGGCACAGTATTCAAACTCGTCAACAATTATCTCGAAGGCGCAGGCGAAAACGTGATGTTCGGCGGAGCCAGACCCAGTGTCCCAGACCTCGTTCCTTCCGATATCGAAGTGCGCAACAATCACTTTTTCAAACCTTTGGCCTGGGCCATTTGGTCGCCCGAATATGCTGGTACACCTTGGTCAGTAAAAAATATTTTTGAGTTGAAAAACGCGCAGCGAGTGTGGGTGCAAGGCAATGTGCTGGAACAAAATTGGGCACACGCACAAACAGGTTTTGCCGTGCTTTTCACGCCGCGCAGCGAGGATGGCTTCGCCAATTGGGCAAGGGTTCACGACGTGCTTTGGGAAGACAATATCCTGCGCCATACCGCTGGTGGCTTCAACAGCAGCGGGCGCGATGGCAACTTCCCCATCGCTGGAACGAAACGTATTCTTATACGCAACAACCTGATTGAAGACCTCAACCCAACGGTTTGGGGCAATGGTTCGGGTCGCGTTTTTCAAGTGCTTGGCCCCGTGGACGACCTTACTTTTGAGCACAATACGGTGCTGAACACAGGCAATACTTTCCTCAATGCTGACAGCCCTGACTACCCCAATCCAGACTTTATTTTCAGAAACAACATCGTCTCATACGCTGACTATGGCGCGCACGGCAGTGGAACGGGAATCGGTAACGGCTGCCTCACCACTTATTTCCCGCAGGCGGTTTTTACGCACAATGTTATCACTGATGGGGCATCTGGAAATGGTGGTACCCCCAGCAACTACCCGCCCGGCAATTTCTTTCCAGCTACTATGCTAAATGTGGGCTTCGTGAACTACAATGGTGGCCAGGGTGGCGATTACCATTTAACTGCGACCAGCCCTTACTATCTGGCCGCCACCGATGGTACCGATATCGGTGCAAACCTCGACACCATATTGTTGCACACGGCGGGTGCTATCTCAGGCGTTTTTCCGGGCTGCATTGATGCGACAATCGCGGTTAGTTCGCCCACCGAAAACGAAGATGCCTTGTCTGTTTTTCCAAACCCTGGTTCGGTCAGTTTCACGGTGCGAGGTTTAGCCACCGAGGTTGCGAATTCGGGCGCGGCGACGGAGCTGGTTTTGGAAGTTTGGGATTTTCAAGGCCGCCTACGCCTTATGGCATTTGACGAAACATCCCTAGTGACTGAAGGGCTACCCGATGGCGTGTACTTGGTTCGTGTTCTGAAAAAGAATCGAACGCAGGTAGTGAGATGGGTAAAAAGCAGCAGATAAGAAAGTGCTTGCTTTCGCCTTACAGGCCGTAGAGCCAAATTGCGAAATTATTTCTGTGCCTGTTGTTCCACAATGCGGGCAAACCAAGGCGCGCCGTTTTTATGCTCAAAAATGATTCACTCAATCAGAACAAGCATTCGTCACACTAGAAGATTAGTTTAGTCAATATAGGGTATGGCGTAATTTTTTTTGGTTACATTTGTTATGTGCAAATGGAAATTAGGGCTTCACACAAACAAAATAAGTCATGAAAAAAACAATTTACCTCCTTGGTCTAGTCTTTCTAGCCGTGTCTTGTAGCCAGGATACGGACGTTTTGATTCAAGAATTGCCCAATACGGCAAAGGAATTTCTCGACACTGAAGCAGCTTTTTTTGGGATACCCACGGAAGACAATTATCACCGCAAAATCCCGAGTTATCTCAATGTGATGGGTATGAACATCGCGCAGGCTGACAATCAAAAGGCAGGACTTGGCAGGGTGCTTTTTTACGACAAAAATCTTTCGAAGGATCGCTCGATTTCTTGCGCGTCTTGCCACAAACAATCAAAAGCATTTTCCGACAATGTGGCTTTCAGTATAGGGATTGAAGGAAACTTGACTTCGCGTAATTCACTGCCTTTGGCCAATGTTGCCAGTTTTTCTGCACATTACAGCAATATAAGTGGCAAAATGCCACTTCTTTTCTGGGACGAGCGTGCACCGGATGTTTTTGTACAAAGCCGCCAGACTTTTGCCAACCCCTTAGAAATGGGGATGGAAATGACGGATGTAGTGGCACGTGTAAGCGCTCAGGATTATTATCCTTACCTGTGGAAACAGGTGTACGGTGATTTTGAACCAACCGAAGAACAGGTGCTAGAGTGTATTCAAGCGTTCGTAGGCGCTATTGGAAGTCACAATACTTTACTAGATATAGCCTTGGAAAAGACCCAAGGCGACTTAACGCAGACTGGAACAAATCAGACCGTTATAATTTCCCAGGCTTACTATGGGCCATTGGATACAACCACAATAATATTACCAATACTAGGGGAGGCTGGAGACCGTGGGCGCGTAATTTTTGTCAACAACTGCTCGAAGTGCCATTCGCCCATCCGACCATTCCAAGAAGTATTTGCTGCCTGCAACGGATTGGAAATGGAATACGCAGACAAAGGCATAGCGGACATCACGGGCAACTCTGTTGATGTAGGCGTGTTCAAATCTCCTTCGTTGCGCAACATCGCCCTCACCGCACCTTATATGCACGATGGGCGTTTCAAAACACTCAAAGAAGTGGTAGATTTTTACAGCGACCAGGTGAAACCCCATCCTAATTTGCACCCCGAAATGCAACACAACGGCGACCTAAACTTGCACCTTTCTGTGCAACAAAAGCAGGACCTGATTGCCTTTTTGCACACCTTGACCGATAATGACATCACCACCGACCGTCGTTTCTCCAACCCGTTCAGGCGATGACAAGACATTTAGGTTTGCTGTTATTGGTTTTGCTGCCAAATGTTTTTTTCGCCCAACGCCGTCATGCGCTGAAAACAGACCTGACGGCATTGGTGCAAAACAGTGCCCGGCTTGCATATGAATATAAACTTAAACAGGGATCAAGTCTTGAACTTTCCATTGGCTTTCAAAAGCATGAAAGCCAACCCGATTGGCTGTTTAATGGTGACCAAATTGCACACTATTTACAGCGAAAAACGGACATTTTCGACCACGCTGGCCGATTCCTCGAATCGAGTGGATGGCAAAATATAGAATCCCAACCACTGCCCGATGCTCCTGAGTACTTACCCCTTCAATCAGCCAATTTCAGGCTTGGATGGCGATTTAATTATTATAAGGACCGACGCAAGTGGCAATTTTTTTTGCAACCAGGTATTCTGGTTTCCACTCTGCGCTTCTTTGAAATTAAAGGTGAAAAACGCCTTGAGTCGCAATCCAATAGCTTTACCATAAGTGGGATTGCCCCATACATACTCAAGATTGAAAGCACCTCTGCCGTGTACGAACAGACCCGTTTCATGCGCATGAAAAATGAATGGTTTGGCGGCGTCACCTACGATCTCGGGTTTGTCCGCAAATGGGGCAAGCACTTTTTTCTGGAGGGGCGTTTGAGTGCTGGAGGCAACCTGATTGTTCCTTATAAATCTCCGCCCCCGCCCCTCAGCTTACGAGGATTATGGGTGCAACCGGTGGCGTTGGCGGGATGGGCGTTCTAATGGCACTTAAAATAATCAAATGGCTCCAAACACTCTTGACACCTAAACAAGGCCTTACAGGCCGTAGAGCCAAATTGCGAAATCATTTCTGTGTCTGTTGATCCACAATGCGGGCAAACCAAAGCGCGCCGTTCTCCAAACAAGGCTTTTTTATCGAGACTTGCCTCCGCGGGCGGGGCGATTCCGTATTCCTGAAGTTTTCGGCGGCCTTCTTCAGAAATCCAAGCCGTCGTCCAGGCAGGAGAGAGAATCGTTGTTACCCGAACATTTTCAAAACCTGCATCTTGCAAGGCAGCCCGGATATTCACCTCTATTACGCCCATAGCAGGACAGCCGCTGTAAGTGGGAGTAATCACAACTTCCAAGGCCCCATCGTTCGCTATGCGCACATCGCGTATGATGCCGAGGTCGTCCACCGTGAGCACGGGGATTTCGGGATCCGTCACGGATTCGAGGGTCTGGCTGGCGCGGAGCAGAAGTTCGTTGTTGGTAGGCATTTTTTCAATAAAGTGTGGCACACCTTAAAGGTATGCCACACTTTGCTTTACAACAGTACCTATGGCTTAGTGTTCCCGTAAGTTTCTTGCCAGGCCATAACGCCGCCTTTGAGATTCAATACATTTTTAAAGCCATTGGCGAGCAGGAGGCCCTGGGCCATACCCGAGCGGGAGCCAGAGCGACAATGCAAAACAATTAGATCGTCTTTGTGCTCATCGAGTTCGTACATCGAGTTCACGAGTGTATTGAGCGGGATAAGTTGCGCACCGAGGTTGAATTCTTCGTATTCCCATGGTTCGCGCACGTCAATGAAGACGAATTGCTCGCCCGCTTCGAGCTTTTGGCGGAGGTCTTGTACTGTGATTTCCATGTGCGAAGGTTTTGAAAAATTTTTGAGTTCGTTTAGGCAAATCTTGTTTCATGACATATTTCCACTCCACGCCTTCCTACTTTTGCGTCAATAGTGGTGGCACGACTTCATGTCGTGCCACCACTTTGACAGTATTAATAAAAAAACATGGCAAGAAAGCAATATACGCTTCCCAATATCTTCATCCACGGCATTGCGGATAGGGGCAAAGGGGTAGGGCGAACCGAAGACGGAATGGCCGTTTTTGTGGACGGGGCGGTACCCGGCGACGTGGTGGATGTATTCGTGCAAAAAAAGAAGGGCGGTTTTGCAGAAGGCAGGATCGAAAACCTGGTAACGCCCTCGCCCGACCGGGTGGAGGCTTTTTGCCAGCATTTTTCGATTTGCGGCGGTTGTAAATGGCAAAACCTGGATTACGAAGCACAACTTCACCACAAACAAAAGGTTGTGGAAGACGCGCTCCTCCGCATTGGCAAAATTGAAATCGGTGAATTTCTGCCCATTCTTGGTGCCCCGGAGACTGTTTTTTATCGAAACAAACTGGAGTTTGGGTTTTCTAACAAACGCTGGATTTTGGAGGGGGAATTTTCAAAAGAGCGGGAGAGCTCGGAGGTTTTTAAAACCTCCGAGCTCTACGGCCTAGGCTTCCACAAAGCCGGATTCTTTGACAAAATCATTGACGTCCAAAAATGCTGGCTGCAAGCCGAGCCTTCCAATGAACTGCGCAATACCTGTCGACAAATAGGGCTTGACCAGGAACTGGAATTCTATGACCCGCGCCATCACAAGGGATTTTTACGCAATCTCATGGTGCGCCTTACCACTACGAACGAACTAATGCTGCTCGTCAGTTTTGCCCAAAACCGACCCGATGCTATTGCCCGGTATTTGGACGCGATTCTGGAAAAATTTCCATCGCTCACGACTTTGGTGTATTGCATCAATACGAAATTGAACGACTCTATGTTCGACCTTGAAATGCAGACCTACAGCGGAAAAGGATTTGTAGTGGAACAACTGGGCGACCTGAAATTCAAGATCGGCCCCAAGTCGTTTTTTCAGACCAATTCCGTGCAAGGCAAACACTTATACGATGTAGCCGCTGAATTTGCCGGGCTGACCGGGAATGAAAATGTGTACGATTTGTACACTGGAACAGGCAGCATTGCGCTTTACCTTGCGCGGTATTGTCGCTCGGTGGTGGGCATCGAAGAAATACCCGATGCCATTTTTGATGCGGAGGAGAACATGCGGCTGAACGGGATTACGAATGCCACTTTTTATGCAGGCGATGTGAAGTCGGTGCTATCTCCAGATTTTGTACAAAAACATGGTCGGCCGGATGTATTGATCACCGATCCTCCCCGAGCCGGGATGCACCCAAAGGCCGTGGAATTTTTACTCGACTTGGCAGCTCCGCGTATTGTATATGTCAGTTGCAACCCTGCCACCCAGGCGCGCGACCTCCAAATTTTGTCCGAAAAATATGACGTGCTAAAGGTTCGGCCGGTGGATATGTTCCCGCATACGCACCATATTGAGAATGTTGCGTTGTTGGAGCTGAAAAGTTTCAAGTGACAAGCGGTTGTGTCAAAAGGTATTTCGCAATTTTTTTCGAGAAATAATAAATCGCGTTTCAGGCAATTGAATCCTATAAGGTTTTAAAAACCTTATAGGATTTCGAGAAATTCAAAATACAATTCCGCGACAAATTTTCAATCTGGGCCCCCTTGTTACTTTCTAACTCAAGATTATGTTCAGCCTACTCAGCAAATTTATCTTCTGGCTATTGGGCTGGAAAATCACGGGCCACTATCCCCGAGAATTGACGCATGTGGTCGTTGCCGTAGCGCCGCACACCTCCACCTGGGATTTTTTACTGGGGGTGCTGACCAATAGTGCGGGGCAGTTCAAAGCCAATTACATGGGAAAGCATACGTTGTTCAAGCCACCGTTTGGTTTCATTTTCCGGTGGCTGGGCGGCATCCCGGTGGATCGCTCAAAAAACCACAACCTCGTGGCTGCTACCGTAGAGGCATTCAAACGCGAGCCGCGCATTCACGTCGTGATAGCGCCTGAGGGCACACGCAAAAAAGTGAGCAAATTGAAAACAGGTTTTTACCACATCGCCCGGCTGGCGGGCGTTCCGATTTGTCTGTGCAAGTTTGACTACGAGAAAAAAGAGGTGTTTTTTGACCCTGTACTCTTTTACCCTACGGACAATGAGGAGGCAGATATGGCTTATATTTGGGAATATTTCAAAGGGGTTAAGGGAGGAAATCCGGAGATGGGAGTGGGTTAAGGAGCAGTGCCGGTTGGCAGTTGGAATGAAGTGAAAATCTGGCAAAGTGTCGCTTCTGTATACTTTCCCTGGGCAGCGTCTCCCCCAAGCTCTCGTATCTTCGACGCGTAATCTTTCCTACACTAATATTTTACACCTTTTCAAACGCCTGTTTTATGAAACGCCGATTTTTACGCTCTTTACCCGCTATGCCCGCCGTAGCCTTGGCGAAAGCGGGCCTATTCCGCTTCATCTCACGCAACGCCGCTACGCCGCAACGAAACTATGTAGCCTTGGCCAAGGCGGGTTTATTCCTATTCTTCTGTTTCTTTACCGTCCGGAGTTTTGCCCAACAAGACAGCATCGTCATTACAGGTTTTGCACAACCTACCTGCGGCTGCGATGGTTTCATTGATATTACTGCGACGGGAGGAGGGCCTGTTCCACCATCAAACCCATATTTTTACCAATGGTCAAACGGCTTGACGACCCAAGACCTGTTCAACCTTTGCCCTGGCCAATATTGTGTCACAGTTGTCAATAGCAACAATCCCAATACTACCATTGGAACTCGGTGCTTCTTCGTTCAGCCGATTTCTTATACTCCACTCAAAATAGTATCGAGCAATACTGCTCCCTGCAATGCCGACAGCACAGGCATTAGCAATGACTGCGAAAAAGTTTGCCCTGGCACGACCGTTACTTATTCCGTTTCGGTGCAAAACCCCGCTGGTACCGGCTCGCAATTTGGATGGCAGGTATCGGGTGCCGTTAGTTGGGTCGTAAATCCGGTCAATTCTCCATTTTTCTCTAGCATCACCGTTACTTGGGGAGGCCCCGGGACAGGAAGTGTTTCGGTCTTTACCGATAATTCAGCGGGGTGTTCGGGTGAGGATGCATTGTGTGTCACTGTCATCCAAGAGCCGAATGCCGCGTTTTCAAGCAGCCCTTCGGCCGCCATAGCAGGAGGTCCGCTTCAAGTCTGCATAGGTCAAGTGGTTAATTTCCAAAATCTCAGCACAGGTGGTTCGGATTACTATGAATGGCTTTTCAGCGATGACCTTAGCACTAGTTCGGTCGAAAACCCACAGCATACTTACTTTATTCCTGGCACCCATACCGTCCGGCTCATCGCCCGCAGCAATTGCCTCTGCGCCGACACCACCACGATGACTGTGGAAGTGCTGAACGCCAAAGCCCCCACGCTCGAATGCGTTTCTACCATCTGCCCTGGGGAAACGGTCACATATTCTGCTAGTGGTTGCGCGCCTTTTTCATGGACTGTAAGTGGTGACGGTACGGTGCTCAATGGCGGAACACCTATGTCAGATACCATCACTGTGCAATGGAACGGTGGCCCCATCGGTACGATTACATTGGGGGCACAGCCTTGCTCTGGCGCAGCCTGCCCCTTGGCTGGTGTGATCGAAATTCCGATTATTACAAATAATGCCCAGATACGGGGAGAAGAACGTGTTTGCCCTGGCGCAACGGAGGTGTATACCATTGCACCCTTTGGCGGCACGGGCTTTGTGTGGACGCTGCCCACGGGGGGCACCATCGTGGATGGGCAAGGAACCAACCGCGTTACGGTAGAATGGAGTACTTTGCCCAACCCCGCCCCCGCAGCTGACCATTCCCTATATGTCCAGTACACCAACTGCTACCTCGGATGTGGCGGCGCAGATTTAATTCATGTGCGCATCCTTTCCTCCTTTTCTATCAACGGCCCGATAGAAATTTGCCAAGACGCGAGCGGCAGTTTTAGTTCAATGCTGAACACTAACAACGCTCCCATTCTCTGCAACTGGACACTCACGGCACCCAATGGCAGCACAGCATGGAATTCGCCAGCGGCCACGAGTGCTCCGAACGTTCCGTTCCTGAACGGCCCAGGCGTTTATCGGCTTTTAGCAACACCCGTTGATGCCAACCTGACTTGTTCAAATGAAGCCGATTGGGCGATCAGCATCCGCGCTTTACCCGCCGATCCAACGGGTATTTCAGGAGAAACCAATATTTGCCCCGGGACGGCCTATACTTATGAAGCCACGGGACTGCCCGCAGGATCGAACATACGTTGGACGCTGGGAAATGGCGCAGGGGCGCCGCAAACATTAAGCGGCAACCCGCTCAACGTGACTTGGGGGAACACCGGGCCATACTGGCTCACGGCTGCCCAGGTCAGCAGCGATGGCCTCGGCTGTCTGTCTGATACCGTGGGTTTGGTAGCGACACCCATTGCAGCGCCAACCCTTGCCGGAACTTCGGTAGTTTGTGAAGATTCGAAGGGCAGCTATTCAATGCTAAACCTTCAAAATGTTGATATTCAATGGGCTATAAGCCCGCCGACTGCTGGCGCGATCTCCGACGGACAGGGCACGAACAATGTGGAAATTTTCTGGAATCAGCCTGGGGGGCATGTAGTTACAGTGTCAGTGTGCAGCCAGAGCGCCCAACTACCAGTCACAGTATTGACGAATCCTGACCCGGTTCCGCAGCATCCAGCCGGGCTATGCTCTGGTACGACGGCGTTGGTACAAACCGTTTCGCCTTACGCAAGCTATGTTTGGAAAAACGAATCCGGCGCGATCTTGAGCAATGCCGCCACCGTTAATTTGGGCGTAGGCGTTTATTCCATTGATGTTGTTGACGCAAATGGCTGTGCAGGCGCATCGGTATTTACCATCGAAAGTTGGGATGCCCCTAATGTGTCGCTCACTACAGCCGATCTAACAGGCTTTTGCAACAACTCCAGCACCGTGTCGCTCACGGCTTTGACCAATACCAATGGGAACTATACTTACCAATGGTTTCAAGATGGCAACCTTTTAGCGGGTGCAACAGGCAGCACTTATTATACCAACCAATACGGTACTTATACCGTGCAAGCCACCAATACATTCGGCTGTGCAGCTACTGCAGAGTCTATCTTGCTGTTCAATTATTGTGGTGGTGGAGCTGGAGGAAGTGGTTTGCCTGGAGGAGGCGCTTTTTGTGCATTGGGTAGTGTGCAAATCGTGCCTGATCCCACTCCACGCTGCGACTCCATCCATCTCGTCCTAAACGACCTCACCGGACTGTATGTGCCCGGCAGTGCGCAATGGACGACAGGTATTTCAGGCGGTGTTGTGCTCGGTAATGATACAGGTGATGATGCGACGTTCATGTACCCAAATGCAGGCAAATACCTCGTGCTGGTGCGCGTAGAATTGTCGGACGGGACCTTTTGTACAGTGCTTGACTCGGTATTTGTGGATGCCGTTGCGCGGTTTGACGAACTGATTGCTTGTCCCAGTGTGATGACCGATTTTGAAAATCGAAGTGAGATGCTGCCCGGGATAAGCATTACCAATTACACCTGGGATTTTGGTGACCCTGCATCTGGAGCGAACAATATTTCGAGTTTGGAAAACCCCTCACACGCTTTTTCTCCTGCTGGAATCTATAACGTAAGCCTGACCATAAGCTCCGGGAGTGGTTGTACTTCCAGCGTTACAAAACAGATTGAAATTCCCGATTTTGACCCACCCGTCTTTGCTGACCCCGCTGCCAGATGTGCCGGCAACGCCCTCGAATTTGCAGCGACGCCTAACCCAGACATCATTGAACTCACTTGGGATTTTGGCGACCCAGCCTCTGGCCCCGCTAATGACGCCATGGGGAACACCGCATATCACGGTTTCCCCGCTGGCACTTATTCCGTGACGGCCACTTCAGTCAATGTTTATGGCTGCACCGCTACATTTACCCGTAGTATCACATTGCAACCCAGCACCCTGAGCGGCAATATCAGTCCCGCCAGTCCTGCACCGATTTGTGAAGGCAGTAGCATCACGCTCACTGCTCCTGCGGGTGCGGTTTCATATCTTTGGTCGGATGGAAGCAACACAACAACGCAAACGCTCAGTACCGGGGAGGAGGGATCATATAAAGTAACCCTCACCGATGCCAACGGCTGTACTTATTCGCCGCCAGCAGTAAATGTGGAAATAAATCCGGAACCAGATGCATTGATTAAAGCCCTGCTTTTCAATGAACTGGGTCAAGTGATCGCCAACGCATACCCAACGGTGACGATTTGTGAAGGCGAGGATGTTGCTTTGCAGGCCTTTAGCAATGGCTCAGGAACCTACACCTGGTCTGGTGGCAATGGCAATGACCTGCTTTTGTTTTTTACCGACGACCGTAACACACTCTTATCCGTGGGCAGTCATCTTTATTCCGTGACGGTGACAAGCCTGAGTACGGGATGTACCGCTGTTTCCGATCCGTTTTTGGTGACGGTGAACCCTGTACCGACGGGCTTTTTTGTCAGCAGCCCTACGATTTGTGCAGGTGACCCGAACGTAATTACCTACACTGGCCCAACTCCGCCCAACTGGCAGTTTTTCTGGAACACCGGGGCGAGCGGCACCACGCTGACCACGGAAAACCCGGGCAGTTATTATATCCGTGTCATCAATGAATTTGGATGCGAGGCAAAAAGCAATAACGCTGTTATTCTGCCGGGTCCTCCCGTAGGAAGCATCCCTGCTGGCTGTCATACCCGCTGCAGCCCCGACACGCTTTGCATACCGAACCTTCCCAATATCATTTCGTGGCAGTGGTATATGGATGGAAACCCAATTCCTGGAGCGACTTCGGCTAATTTCATCGCACAACAAAGCGGTACTTATTGGGCTGAATTGACGGACATTTTTGGCTGTTCTGCCGAGAGCGATCCGCTGTCGCTCAACCTGTTCACAGGCTATGGTAATATTCTTGGCCAGGTGTGGTCGGATGTAAACAACAACGGACTGATTGACGCTGCTGACACCCTGCTTTCGGGTGTGACGGTGGTGGTGTATCAAAATGGGACGCTGTTCGATGCGGCCACCTCTGGCGCAAACGGCGATTTCGCGCTGACGAACGTACTTTCTACCAATTACACCTTCTCGGTGGATCCATTTTCGCTGCCACCCGGCTGGTCCATCGTTATTGGGAATGACCAGACTACGCTTTCAGGCTGCAACGTAGTAGGCGATGCAGATTTTCTTTTGCACTTTGGTTGTCAAGCATTTGGGACGCTACAATTGGCCGCTTGTCCGGGTGGTTTTGCCACCTACAACGGTACAAACATATCGGTAGGCGGCTCGCAAACCTTCCTATTAACCTCCGCGCAAGGATGCGATTCGACACTTGTGGTAAGCGTGACGGCTTTGCCAACGTCCTCCAGTTCGCTCGATTTGCGCGCATGCCCAGGCGCAACGGCGAATTACAATGGCACAAACATACCTATTGGAACAACCCAGGATTTCACCCTGACCAATTCTGTTGGCTGCGATTCCGTCGTGACGGTGACGGTGGACGAAGCGCCTCATTTTGTTCTTTTTGTGGACGCAGTGGTTTGCCAAGGCTCGTTTATTAATTATCAAGGGTACCAGATTCCGGCAGGTACGGAGATTGTTATTACCCAAGTCAATGCTGACGGCTGCCTCGACTCTTCCATAGTGGCTGCTTTTGCCTTACCGCCAAATACATCGGACCTGACATTAGAGGCTTGTCCAAATAGTACCGTGGATTATAATGGAACGAGTCTCACAATAGGCACGGTAATGGATTTCACGCTGACAACTTCAGCGGGTTGTGATTCGATAGTGACCGTGACTGTGACGGCTCTGCCACCCCTTGCGTCTGCGTTCAATGTGGGCGTTTGTCCAGGGCAAACATATACTTATGAGAGCACCATCCTCAATGCGGGTGATGTCGAAGTTTTCAACTTGGCAAGTGCTGCTGGCTGTGATTCCACCGTGACGGTGAGCGTGATTGCGCTGCCAATTTCAAATTCAGGGTTTAGCATTGGCGTTTGCCCTATGGAAACCTATACTTATCAAGGAACAACGCTCAATGCCGGGGATATAAAGGATTTCGTCTTGACAAATTTTGCCGGCTGCGACTCGCTGGTGACGGTGACAGTATTCCAGAAAAATGTATCGGCCAATGTGCTCGACGTGCGCGTTTGCCCCGGCACAACCTATACCTATGCGGGGGAGGAAATTGCTGCGGGCGACTCTCAAGACTTTCACTTTACGAATTCAGAAAGTTGTGACAGCACGGTTACGGTATTCGTATCAGCCTTCCCGGAGCTAGTATTTGGGCTGAACGCTGAGCCTTCTTGCAGCAATTCCGAGACGGGAATTTTGGAGGCTACTGGCATTACAGGCGGGTTACCGCCGTTCCTTTTTTCGTTGGATAATATTGATTTTCAAGACAGTACGCGTTTTGTGGGCATAGCAGGTGGTGCTTACACGGTGTATGTGGAAGACGCGAACGGCTGTGTTTTTGAACGAGATACCACACTGGCGGTTATCCCGAAACTGGAAATCCATTTGGCCAACGGCATACTTCCCTGCGACAGCTTGGGTGTACAGTTACAAGCCGAGATATTGAGTGGTGATACAACTGCCTTGCAATTCAACTGGTGGAATGGTGGGCGGGAGGCCACGAGCATCGCCACGGGAGCCGGGCAAGTTTGGGTGGAAGTGACGGACCAATGTAGCACTGTGCGCAGCGAGGCTGTGGTTCAGTGGTCTGAACTGGAGGAGGACTTGAATATCGTGTACGTCCCCAACGTGTTCATGCCTTCCTCGAAGGACACGGATAACACCCAGTTTAAGCCGTTTTTTGCGGCAGGCATCACGCTGTTGGGCTTCCATTTTGAAGTGTTCGACCGTTGGGGCAACAAACTTTTTGAGACCTCCAACACCTCGGATGGATGGGGTGGTATATTCCGTGACCAAAACTTCAACCCAGGGGTGCAGGTCTGGCACCTGGAAGCAGATGTAGCCATCTGTGGGCAAGTGTTGCATGTGGAGCGCAAAGGCGATGTGACCGTAGTGCGTTGAGGCAATTGTAGTTTATGTGTATTCAAAGCCCCCTCTGATTTGCGAATCGGAGGGGGCTTTGTTGTCTGAACCTCGTAGGTTTTGAAAAACCTACAAGGTTTTTTATAAAAAAGTGAAAAATTATTTTTCACACAAAATATTCAAAATCAAGTGTTTAGGAAATATTTTAAAATTATTTTCAAGAGTACCCGGCAAAATTAGGTTCTATGTATTGCAAAGAACCTTCCGCTACCATTATCTTTGCACCACCTACTAACGGACGACGTCCAATGACCAATGACCAATGTCCAAAGGCCAATGACCAATGTCCAATGACCAATGACCAATGACCAATGACCAATGTCCAATGACCAATGACCAATGTCCAATGTCCAATGTCCAATGTCCAATGACCAATGACCAATGACCAATGTCCAATGACCAATGACCAATGTCCAATGACCAATGTCCAAAGGCCAATGACCAATGACCAATGACCAATGTCCAATGTCCAATGTCCAATGTCCAATGTCCAATGTCCAATGTCCAATGTCCAATGACCAATGACCAATGTCCAATGTCCAATGTCCAATGTCCAATGACCAATGTCCAATGTCCAATGACCAATGTCCAATGTCCAATGACCAATGTCCAATGACCAATGTCCAATGACCAATGTCCAATGTCCAATGTCCAATGACCAATGTCCAATGTCCAATGACCAATGACCAATGACCAACATCAATTAAGCTATGCAACCAAAAGTTAAAATTACCCTTTCCGTTTTCACCTTCGTGGCCATGGTGCTCACAGGGTTGGCGGCTGCAGAACAGGTTCCTACCACGCAGCCTAAAGGGGGCGAACCACTGATCTCCCCCAGCATTATCAGCTTGAGCCCGAAGCTGATGCGTAAGAAAAACCAATTTGAAAAAGACGACAAGATGATTCGGGAAATTGACTCCCTTGTTCTCAACCGGAAACCAGCGAAATGAATTTCGCGCTACACTCAAAATGTACTGCGAAACGAATTTCGCGCTACACTCAAAATGTACTGCGAAATGAATTTCGCGCTACACTCATCTGAACAATGTAAAAGATTATGGATATCGAAAATGCAAAAGCGCAGATGCGCAAGGGGGTGCTCGAACTATGCATCCTTGCCATCATCGAGGAGGACGAAGTGTATCCAGGTGACATCATTTCGAGGCTCAAAACCAACGACCTCATTGTGGTGGACGGTACGCTCTATCCGCTCCTCACCCGTCTGAAAAACGATGGCCTCTTGGACTACACATGGCGCGAAAGCAACGCTGGGCCACCACGCAAATATTTCAAAATCACCGATGTAGGCAGACAATTCTTGGAAGCCCTCAGCAGCAGTTGGAATCAACTTGTGCATTCGGTTGCCCAGACAGTCGGCAAACCGCCAGAGGCGAAAAAGGGCCGTAAACAGGCTGAGGGTAATGAAAGCGAATCATCCGCCTCCGCCAAGGCTGAGGGTAATGAAAAGGAATCATCCGCCTCCGCCAAGGCTACGGCGGATAAACCAACAACTAACATAAAGCAATGAACAAGATTCTGAATATCAATCTGGGCGGTTACGCCCTCACCATAGACGACGATGCCTACGAGTACCTTTCGGGCTACTTGGATAGCATTCGCAGACGGTTCAGCGAAAGCGAGGGCCGTGATGAAATAATTGGCGATATCGAAGCACGACTTGGCGAACTCATTAGCCAAGAAATGGGGTCGCGCACCATCGTCATGTTGCCCGATGCAGAAGCAGCTGTGGCTATCATGGGGAAGCCGGAGGATTTTGGTGGAGAAGAAGCCAGTGGCGGTATTAGTGGCAGTAAAAAGAGCGGGAAGGCAGCTGTTCGTACCGGGAAACGCCTTTTCCGCGACGAAGACGATGCTGTGGTGGCAGGTGTGTGCTCTGGCCTTTCGGCCTACTTCGGCATTCAAGACCCTGTGTGGATGCGCTTGATTTTTGTACTGCTGGCCTTTGCATCTTTTGGTTTCTGGATGCCGGCCTACGTGCTCATCTGGATTCTGGTGGCACCTGCCAAAACTGCTGCAGACCGCCTCGCCATGCGCGGAGAACAGGTGAATATGGACAATATTGCGCGGGAGGTGGAAGACGGTTTTGACCGTTTGGGTAAAAAGGTCAACGAGTTCAGTGGTAATGCCGCCCGCAAAGGCAGCTCGGGTGCGCAAAACGCCATGAGTACAGGCGTGACAGCCATCGGACAAGCCTTCGGGCTTCTGCTGCGATTTGTCGCCAAATTCGCGGCCCTGATTGCCATACTTATCGGTATTGCGCTGCTCATTGCCTTGGCGGCAGGCTGGATCGGGAGCATTATGGGATTGTTGATCGGTGCGCCATATTTGGAGTATTTCAGTCCCTTTTCAGTGGGATGGACCTGGTTTGGCGTAATCACCCTGTTTTTCCTCTTGGGCATTCCTGCCATAGCGCTCGTGTTGTTTTTCTCGCGGATATTGTTCAAAACCCGCACGCCCGGATGGGTAAACGGCACTTTGACTGGCCTGTTTATCCTGAGCGTTATCACGGCGTTTTCGATGCTGCCTTTTGGGATAAAGGAATACAGCCAATCCGGTTCAATTTCTAAAAACATTGACCTCTCTGCCCTCCGGAATGACACTTTGAAGGTAGAAGCGGTAGCGGATTTACTGGGTGGCCGATACCACAACCAAAATGATTTCAATTTTGAAGAAGATGGGCTACGCATAGACGACAACGGACTGCAAATGCGCTGCCCGCTCGAAATCCGCGTCGTCCCAAGTCATGACGAAGCATACCATTGCACCCAAGTCATTAAATCCGAAGGTTCTTCCAGCCTTAAGGCGCAGGAAAACGCCGATCGGGTAGGCTATTCAGCAACTTTTTCGGGCAGCACGCTTCATGTACCTACCGCTTACTCCGTGGCGAAAGGCGAAAAATGGCGGGGGCAAAGGGTCCGCATCAACATAGAAGTGCCTGTGGGAAAGAACATCACCTTTGACGAGGCCATCCACGAGTACGCCGGGGCAGACCTGGACGAATACGACGATGAGAACGACAACAACTATATCTCGAACCGGGCTGGAAAGACATTCCGTATGGGCAGCAAAGGCCTGATTTGCGCCGATTGCCCGAACATGGGCGACAAGGGCTACCGCTCTGACCGCAACTACGAAAACTTTATCCTGGAAGGTGATTTTACTACCGAAATCCGCCAAGGCGACGATTTTCGGGTAGAAATTGAAGGCCCTGGCAGCGAAAAAGAAATGGTGCAAAAAATCCAGACGGGAGATAAGATCACGTTCACCACCAATGGAAAACAGACCAATGGAGCGGTGCGGATTTTTATACAGTCCCCCACCTTCACATCACTTCACGCCGATAACGCTGGCGAGATCACCATCCGTGGTTTCGACGAAGGCCAGGCCAGCATAACGGCCAGCGGCAACAGCAAGATCAAAGCGTACATAGACGTTTCGAATGAATTCAACATTGCACTTTCTGGCAAGGCATCGCTCGACCTGACGGGCAAAGGCGATTACTTGGATGTGAGCCTGAGCGACAACTCCGTGCTCGAATCCGCCAACTGGAACGCCGACCGTGTTGAAGTATCTTCTTCAGACAATGCAAAAGCACGGGTTTTTGCCAAAGATGAGGCCCTTGTTCTCTCTACCGGCCAAAGTGCTGTGCGGGTAGATGGGGGGGCGAGGGTGAGGAATAGGAGGGAGGAGGAATGAGAATTTACGAATTACGATTTGGGATTTACGATTTTGAGGCCCGCCCCTGCGATTTTGAGTCGCGGGGGCGGGTTGATTTATAGGGGTTCAAAACACGGAAATTTGACAATTTTTGCCAAATTTGGTTAGTTCACACTACTTTTGTAGCAAAACATATTGTCATAATTTATGCAACAGACCTCACTGCTTCGTCGAATCACGATTGACCCCACCATTTGTCATGGCAAGCCCACCGTTAGGGGGCTACGCTATCCCGTGGAAAGCATTTTGGAATATTTGGCCGCGGGAGACACCATTGAGGATATCCTGGCAGAATTTTCTGATCTTGAGTCAGATGATATTCTTGCTTGTCTGGCTTATGCCGCGCTAGTTGTCAAAGATAAAAGTGTCTATGTCTATCCGATCGCCGCATGATATTCATTATTGACGCGCACCTACCCAAATCACTTTGTAAATACTTTAGGGCGCTCGGCCATACAGCATTTCATACAACGGATTTTCCTTTGGGCAATGCCACCAGCGATGGTTGGCTATCCGAAGAGGCTGCAAAAAAGAGTGCGGTTGTGATTTCAAAAGACACTGATTTCTTTCACTCCTTCCTTTTGAATCGAAAGCCACCGAAACTTATTATTGTCAAAGTGGGGAACCTAAAATTACGCGGCATGAAGCAACTTTTTGAATCGCAGGCTGAAAGCCTCGCACTCCTGCTGGAAAATCACGACTTGATAGAGTTGCACTTGGATAAGGCCATTGTATTGGAATGATAGATTTGTTACCCTCGAATTCTACCCGCCCTTTCACAATCGTACACATAATATTCAAAACTCTATTTCACACCAAGGCATATCCTTTCGTAGTTGCGCGATGTAGTCGGAGGAAAAAGGATTTCCGCCCAAATACAGTCGTTGCAATGACTTCATTTGCTGTATTCCAGTGGGGGAGAGTAGTCAATTGATTATTGCTTAGGATAAGGAACGGTGTCAAAATAACTTCCCAATTTGATGCCATTCTTTTGCCGCCATCCATCCTATCTTTTTCGTTAAATAGCCCCACTATTCGCCTCAAAAGATAGTTGGCTAACGCCAAAATAATTGGCCTGAAATTGGAAAGTTATTTTGACACCGTTCCTAAGCCACTGTAGGTTTTGCAGCTTGCTCAATTCCGGCGGAATCTTAGTTAGTTTATTTCCGCTAAGGTGAAGGAATTGCAGGTTTTGCAGCTTGCCCAATTCTGCTGGAACCTCTGTGATCTGATTTTCGTATAAGCGAAGCTCTTTTAGTTTTTGAAGCTTACCAAATTCTGTTGGGATGCTCGTTAGTTGATTGGAACCGAGGTCAAGATATTGCAGTTTTTGAAGCTTACCGAATTCTACCGGGATGCTCGTTAGTTGATTGGAACCGAGGTCAAGATCTTGCAGTTTTAGAAGATTAACTAATTCCGCTGGGATGCTCGTTAGTTGATTTCCGAGAACTGTAAGTGATTGCAAATTTTTCAATACACCGATTTCTACAGGCAGGCTGTCCAAATGACAATGCGTTAAATGAATTACCTGCAAGTTGCCCAAACCTTTGATAGCTCGAGGTAATGTGAGGCGTTGCTTTTCGAAATATCCATTATTCAAAATCAACACCTTTAATTGGGTGTGCTGAAATATTTCATTGGGAAAACTTTCCAGTTGCTTGCCGCGCAAGTCAAGCGCGGTTGCATTCGGATTTAAGTCAGCAAGCGCGTACACGAGGTGGTAATTGTTGCCAAGAGTATCCAGAAGGAAATCCTCACCTTGAGTTATTACTTTGGCAAAACCTGTTATGTAATCGAATTGATCAGATTTGTCATACCGACCCAACTTGCTGACGGGGTCGCCGTTTTTATCTATGAAGTAAAATTGATTGTTTTTGAAAGCCAGCGCGAAGCGATCTGAATAGAAGTAAAAGGCATTAATAAGTTTGTCAGCTTTTTGAAAGGCACGCTTCGTTTCGGCTTCGGCGGCGAGGGCTTTTTCTTTTTCGGCCAAAGAGTTTTTCTCAGCCGTTTCCGCCCGGGTCTTTGCTTTCAAAGCATCATTCCTCAATCCTTCAATCTTGTCATAGATCTCCAAAATCTGCTTTTCGATTTCTGCGGATTTGGCACTGCCACAGTCTGCTGCTGCCGCGTTGAATTGCTTCAAAGCAAGCCGATAATCCCCTCCGTCTTTTGTCTTTTTTGCAATAGCAATTTTTTCTTCGCAGGTCTGAGAAATTACAACGAGCGGAAGGAACATGAATAAAAATAATAAATCCCTTTTCATAATAAAAACTATTTTTCAAGTTCAATCAAAATTTTATTGAGAGAGGTTCCAGATTTTTGAAGGCTGTCAACTATGGCTAAGATTGCCTTATTATTTGTTGCCGATTGAATAAAACCGGCTTCTTCGTCCAATTTGATTTGATTTTGAATTTTCTCCTTCCGCGCATTGATGATTTTTTGCAAGGCATCGTTGGCGACATTGCGCTGCGCTTCGGCTTCAATTTTTGCTTTTTCGGCGACCTCTTGCTGACGGACTGCCTCATTCCGCTGTTGTATAGCCAAAATACCCGCAACAGCGGCTACCACTAGCCCCACCACTGCTACTATGGCCAACACATTCGCTCTCCTCCTACGATTCCGTTCAAGATCAGCCACCCGTTGCAACTCTTGTACTTGCCTAATCCGCTCCGCCGCTGCTTGCTCAGCTGCCTTGAGATCTTCTTGCTCCATCCATTTGGCCCGGCTCGTCAGCGCAGGCTCTAGCAAACGGTCATGACATAACTCATAATTGTATCCACCAAGCGCATTGGCCTCACGCCGTAACAGGAATTGATTTTCGAGGCTATCGAGCAGAAATTGCGGCGCTTGTAGAGTTCTACTGTCCACACTCAGGCGGCGCGTTTCCCCTGTTTCAGGGTGTACAAACATCAGTCGGTCTTCGATGAGTCGGTAAGCTTGAGGTCTAAGTTCAGCAGGGGTTATCTTGGCAATTTGCTGATGGTAGTAATCATCCATGATGTTCTCTAGCGGAGGCCAATCAGAGGCATCCACCTTGGGAAATGGGTCGGCAATGCGGCCTCTAAGCAATCCTCCTTCGATCCGACTTTCAATAGAAAGACAAACTACCTGCAACAGAAACGCTTCTACTCCTCCAGTAATCGGATCAAGCAGGTGCTGCACGACTTTTTCAATGGCGACATCGGTGTAACCGAAAGGTTCAGTTACAAATTCTTTATCATGAAGTGAAGCAGGGCGTACCATTGCAGTCTTAGCCTGTTCAGGCGAAAGCGGGCGCAATTCATACCGACGATGGAGGATATCAGGCAAATCAACCTTCATGGAATCGAGCAGGCTCAGGCGGTCGGCGCGAATGCTAAAAAGAACTTTTACATCTAGTGGAGCTACGAGATGGTTGCGCCCGGCGGGCGACAGTTCGCTCATTCGGTTACGGATGCTTTGTGGGATGGCGGTGTAGAGCATTTCTGCCAATTGTCGTCGGAGTTCGCCTTGCTGTTCTGTGGGATAAGTAAAAAACTCCTCAAACTGATCAAACAGCAATATGACGCGCCCACCTGTACGCGCTTGCACGCGTTTGCATTGTAGCCTATAGCGAAGGCTCAGGGTTAAGAATTTTCAGGAAAGCCTCATCGGCGGCCTGTGTGATGGTTTGTTGGATTTTCAAACGAGTTGTCTCTACAGGTGTGGGTGTAGCACTTTCAGTATAAGGATAGACGGGTGTGGGTGAGGTTTTTTCGACATTTGGGTAGAGCCGCACTGAAATGGGCAGGTAACGAAATTGTTCTGGTTGATTTGGGTCGTTAAGCAACGGAATTAGCCCAGCATTGATTAACGAACTCTTGCCATAGCCTGATTTCCCAAACAGTACGACCAATTTTTCGAGCAGTACCAAGTTGTGGAGCTGCTCCACGTCGGCTTCGCGCCCAAAGAAGATGTCGCTTTCGTTTTCGCTAAACGGCTTGACACCGGGATAACGGTAACGCTTTGGAGTGCTCATGTCAAGGGAGTTTTTTGGCGAGTTCGATCAAGTTGTTACAGATAAATGCCATTCTGGGATTATATTCCAGCACCGTCAGTGCCTCGCGCTCGCGTTGCAAGCGGTTGTACTCCCCTTCTGTTGTCGTCAACAGATCACTCCAATCTTTGTCCATGCGGGGGGCAAAGACATGAAGCATGGCAAAAGCGGCGGGCAAGTCATCACGCTCGACCAATTGCAGCATCGCTTGGCCGCTGGCCGAAAGCGTATCTACCAATGAACGCAGAGGGTAAGCGATTGGGGCTTCATCGCTTTTCGCAGCGTATTGTCTGAATATCTCCGCGAGCATCCCGAAATCGGCCTCAATAAAATTGACGTTGAACTGATTTTGTAAGAAAAATTCTGTGTCTTGGGCGAAATCGGGCGGTTTGGAGGCGTAATTGCGGCTGTTGTTGGTGAATTTGTCGAGCATATTCAGGTAGCGCAAGAACAACTGCGTCTGCCAGCGTTCGAAATGAAAGCCGAGGAAAATATAGGTGCTGGCTTTTTGCAGCACGGATTGCACTTCGGTAGGCATTTTGGCCCCCGTAAGCATGGCTTGGATTTGCAGAAAAAGGTCGTCGTAGTCGAGGATGAGCGATTCTTCATCTTCCACAGAGCCACAGAGGTTGTATAGCAAGGGGCGATAAGTGTCCGGCTTTTGTATTTTGTATTTTTCTTCTTTGTTATTGGCAGAAAAATAGTCGAATTGCAGTGGCAGGCGGTAGTTAGTAAATGCCTCTGCCAAGAGTTTGTCAGGATTAGCCGAGACCATGAGCCGGAAGGGTAATCGCGCAATCTGTTTCAGTGCGTCGTCGGCTGGTTTTGGAAATCAGTTGCGGTAAAACTGCCCTGCGAACCTGCGTCCGTCCGCTTTGGAAAGCGCGTCTTTGAATAAAAAAAGCCCGTCGCGAGCGTAAAAGTATTTAAGCCCATCGCGCAGGGGAAGGTCGCGGTGTGTTTCAAAATTTTGCTTCAAATGTTCATGTAACCGCGTGTGCGCATCGGGCAAGAAGTCGTGACCGAGCAGAAGAACGGCCTGTTGATTGCGAATATCTTCAATGATGTTGTCGAGCATGGTCTTCGGATTTTGGTTTATCCAAGCCGAATGGATGCGCGAATGTAAAAAACATTGAAAGTTTTACGGCCAATCTTTGTTTTAGATTTACATCAGTTTGATGTGTCTCATACCTTCGAGTCGGAATAAACTTCAAATTCTTTTATTGAAAAAGTCACCCCATTTCGCTTTTGGTCAAGATTGTCCAAAGCTTGGTCAATCCTAGCATAATAGGCTTCTTTTGTTTCTTTCGGAAATGACTTTTTCTTTTTGGGGCGGATATTGATAACAACCTCGCTCTCGCCGTTTATACTGATGAACTGCCGGATTTTTTCAATAATCTCTTGGCTTAGTTCTGTCGTATGTATTTTTATAGTTGCTTCCATGAACGGATAATTTTCCCACTAAATTAAACAACTTCTTAGATAAGCGCAGGCTTGTATTCGGAATATCCATTGATACAGCCTTAAAAACCTATATCCCAATCCAGTTTTTCTACCTTTGTCGGATACTCAGCATTGACATGCCTACTCCATCATCCTCGCCCGCCGAACTTTACCAAAACATTGCCCGGAAGGTCAAAGAGGGAAGCTGTGTGCTTTTCCTCGGACCCGCCGCTTTAGCCGCCAAAGACAAGGATGGAAAATGGCAACCGATCACTGACCTCTGCGCCCGGCATTTGGCCGACAAATACGACCTGGAATTTGGCGCCGACGAAGATTGCAAGCTGCCCTATGTGGCCAGCCTTCTGCGCATCCAAAACCGCTCCACTGACAATGTGTTGCAGGAAGAAGTCGCCAAATTCTACACGGACATGGCGGACAAGTTTGAACTCCACCCCGCAGTAGAACAATTGACCGATTTGAAATTCCGCATCGTCATCAACACCACTCCTGACAACTTTGTAACGAAGCTTTACGACCAGATTGCCCAGGCCTACCACACCGATTATTACAATTGGTACAAACCCTCTACCGGGTTCAATTTTGATTTTGAAAAGGATTCTCGTGTGGTTATTTACAACCTCCTCGGCGCGTACCAAAAGCCCGAATCCCTGGTGCTGACCTATAAGCAGCAACTCAGTTACATCAAAAAAATAGTGGGCGAACAGCAGAACGAGCGCATCCCAGACGCGCTCACCAATGCGTTCAAAGACTTCCGTCACCACCTTTTCCTCGGTTTTGATTTCGAAGACTGGGCACTGCGCCTTTTGCTCGATACGCTCTATAAAAACGTGCGCGACAACGTGCAGCCCTATTCCTTCAGCACCAAAGACGAGCTTCCCACAGAGGCTGACACGAGGGTTTTTTTTCAGGGCGAGTTTGGGATGCAGTTCCCAAAAGACAGCCTCGAAAATTTTGTGACAAACCTTGTCAGTGAGTACCAAAAACTAGACAGTCCCACTGCCGCCAGCAGCGCTCAGGCTTCCAAAGCCAAAGTATTGGTGCTTTACAACGAGGCCGCTGACAAGGATGGATATGAATTGCTGCTCAAGCATTTGCGCGGTCTGCCCGCCCAATTTGTGAGCACCGCAGATGCAGTAGGCCAAGGTGATATCCAGGCTTGGCTTCGCAAAACCATGGACGAATGTCAAGTAGTGCTGCCGCTCCTAAGCGCTGATTTTTATGACGAGGCCAACAATCCGGCAATGCCGCTTTTGGCTGAAATCGCGCAGAAAAACAACCCGCGCAAAGGCTTTCTGGTGATGCCGATTTTGCTCAAAACAGTGGGCCTCGATGGGCCACTGGCCCAATTGCACACGTTGCGGCCCACTGACAAGCAACCCATCGTGGGGGGTGGAAAAGAGAGCCAATATGCCACCGAAATCGCAGAAGGATTGAAGAAATATATTGAGAACTTGAAGTGAGATTGGTTATTTGGGAATTTGGTTATTTGGGCGCATACCAAAAGTGAAGCTGTCCGTACACTCGAAGTGAGTCGGGATTTTTGGAAGAAGGCACCAGCACTGTCAACACGTTTTTTCCCATCTTAAAATTTGTCGAAGGCAGATACGCCACTACTCCGGGCGAGCCAACCACGGGATGCTCATGGAACATCCAGCCGGGCTGTACGATGAGCGAATCATTGACCGTAAGCCGAAAAAAATCAGTAATGCAAGCGATATGTACGCTGTCGAGCCGGTCGCGCCGAATGTGTTTTGGCAACGAATCTGGCAAAACGGGCGTAATGCACCGCTTCGACAGGGCAGCATCCAATAATTTCGGATAATCTATAAACACCCTCAAGAAAGGGCCTTCTACCGTTTCCGATGGGATGCTTATTGGTGGCAAACGTTCTTCCGGCGAACGCATATTGTCATAAACACCTCCTGTCAGTGTGTGGAGACCACGGCCTTTGGCATAAAAATCTCGTGTCGTAAATGCAGTTCTACCCGACAGATGAAATAAGGTAGAAGTCAAATTAATGAATACACCACCTATAACAATGATGCCCCCTATCAAAATCGCCCTTACGAGTCGTTTTTTGGGAATATGGGAGGTGAATGTCATGTTTATGTAATTCACTTGGTGTATACACAAGGGGCATCACCACGTAGGCAGCATTTCGTACAGACCAGATCGTAAGTCTTTGCATCCATGGCAACGCGGCCAATCGGGGAACGCGCATGGCCCATTGCGTCAATAATGGCAGGAAGACCAGCAACATAAGCGCGCTCAATAGTATCATGCTGCCTCTTCGCCCCGCAGTTTGGCCCAGGAACACTGGCAATACATTGATTGCCAAAAAGATGAAAATATAGGCCATGCAAATTCCGAAGCTCATCAATGCGATCAGGAATGCCGTGGAAAACACCTGATTGCAGAGCCGGTCGAGCCGCATAATGTAGTCGGAAAGCGTCCCAAAACGCAGCCGCATTTGTTCTTTTGTAAACTCCGTTTGCCAGGGCAAATGTTCGTACCGGATACCTTGGGTATACACCGCATGCAGCCCTACAACCCCTGCCCAAAAAGCCCGCATCACAAAATGCACCACAAAGGTGAGTATCAATAGCCAGGCTACCACTTTTATAAAGCTGTACACCATCAGCGGCAGGACGATTTTGGAAAAATTTTCGTCCATCACCAGATTTTCGAGATAGTAGCGCAGCATCGAGTCTACTGCATTGGGCAGGTAAGTAGCCATGAAGATGGCTGCGCCTGAGATCACCAATTCTAAATTCCAGCTCTTTTCAGCCAGTGAACGAAGCCATTCAGGCCGATTGTCAGTAGGTATCGGATCTGATTCCATAAAATAACACGAATTTTGGGCGGAAAAATATCACGATAACTACACAACCAGTATGCAAATCCCCGATCTATCTTCCACCATCGTTGCCCTTGCTACCCCGCCGGGAGTGGGCGCTATTGGTATTATCCGGTTTTCCGGGCCTAGGGCCATCATTATAACGGATAAGATTTTCAAGGGTAAAAGACTGGAAAATCAGCCCAGTCACACAGCGCATTTTGGCAAAATTATGGCAGATGATGGGGGCATCCTCGACGAGGTATTGGTCACGATTTTCAAAGGCCCGAATTCGTACACGGGCGAGCACACCACCGAAATTTCGTGCCATGGTTCGCCGTATATTTTGCAGGAAATCATCCAGTTGTGTCTGAAACACGGTGCGCGCATGGCCGACCCAGGCGAGTTCACACTCCGTGCTTTTCTCAACGGGAAAATGGACCTCACACAAGCGGAAGCCGTAGCAGACCTCATTGCTTCGGAAAGTGCTGCCTCTCACGATGTAGCCATTCGCCAATTGCGAGGCGGCTTCAAACACGAGATCCAGAAACTTCGCGAGGAACTTATCCACTTTGCCAGTCTGGTGGAACTCGAACTTGATTTTGGTGAAGAGGACGTGGAATTTGCCGACCGCAACGACCTTAAAAGCCTCGTAAATCAAATCCGCGAACACCTTTGCCCCCTCATTCAATCGTTCGCGCTTGGCAATGCCATGAAAATGGGCGTGACCACCGTCATCGCGGGCCGGCCCAATGCCGGAAAAAGTACCCTGCTGAATGCCCTGCTCAACGAAGAGCGTGCCATTGTATCAGACATCCCCGGCACTACCCGCGACACCATCGAGGAAGTGCTGAACATCCGGGGCATCCAGTTCCGGCTCATTGATACGGCGGGCATCCGCGAGGCACAGGACACCATCGAGGCCATTGGGGTAGCCCGCACGATGGAAAAAATAGAGCAAGCAGCCATTTTGGTGTATGTGTGGGATGTAGCGGGAGGCATGACGCTGGCGGAGGTTCACGCAGATTTAGCCGCCCTTGCCTCCCGGAACTCCGTTCCGGGAGGCACAAATTCAAGTAACGGAGTTCCGAGGAGCACTAATTCCCGGAACGGAGTTCCGGGGTACATCGTCGTGTGCAACAAAATGGACCGCAACCCGCTGTTCCAGACCGCGTGGTTGTTGGATCCGACGCTGCCGGGGGTGCATCCTTATTTGCTTGGAGATGAAGATTTGACAACTTTTAAAAAGTTGTCAAATCTGCCAAATTCATCATTCATCATTCATCATTCATCATTAATTCCGGTATCTGCGAAAAACGCAATGAACATTGAATACCTGAAAGAAAAACTGTTCGAAGCCGCCGCAGGAGAAGGTGTCAATACCGAAAGCATCATCGTCACCAATGCCCGCCACCACGATGCGCTGCGCCGCGCCGATGAAGCATTGGCCGATGTGCTAACCGGACTGGATTCAAATATTACGGGGGATTTTATTGCGCAGGATATTCGGCGCTCACTGGCTTATCTCGGTGAAATTACCGGAGAAATTGGCGTGGAGGATTTGTTGGGGAATATTTTTGGGAAGTTTTGTATTGGAAAGTAGCAAATATAAAACAAAAAGCATTTTTGTTTTAAAACATTTTATTTTATATTTACGCTCTTTTTTCTGCTAAATCGTATCATAGTACCAATTGTAGCATGGAGTTCCAAATCATACACCATAAGATACATGACCTACGAGGTCACAAGGTCATCCTCGACTTCGATTTGGCCGAACTTTATGACGTGCCGACAAAAGCATTTAAGCAGGCTGTTCGACGAAATATGGAGCGCTTTCCAAAAGATTTCATGTTTGAATTAACACGGGATGAATACAATGTTCTAAGGTCACAAATTGTGACCTTAGAACATCCCGGCAAAGGAAAATACTCAAAGTACCTCCCTTTCGCCTTTACCGAACACGGTGTCGCGATGTTGTCAAGTGTCTTGAACAGTGATCTTGCCGTTCAAACCAATATCGCCATAATCCGCGCCTTTATTGAGTTGCGGCACTACTCGTTCACTTATGTTGAACTCGCTCAAAAAATAGCTGATATGGAAGCCCGGACCGGGAAGGAACTCGCCGACATCAACGATGTGCTCCGCTGGCTGGGAGAAGAAAATCAGGCGCGATACGATGAAATACAGGCACTGCACATGGACGATGTGTTGCCAAGGGATTGGTCAGAAAGGGCTAGGATCGGATTTTAGAGATAGTACGCGCTACCAAAATTCAGACAACTACTATTCTCCCAAAAAACCGTTGACACCTGCCAATAAAGTATAAATAAAAAAAGCCCACTGCTGCACTAAGAAGGATACCCTTCAACGACGTGGAGTCGGAGTTCATGCGGAGTAGGCTGTGCAAAGATAGGACAAAATGTGCAATTTTGACACAAGTGTGCAATTTTGAAACAAACGTTTAATGTTGGAACAAATGTGCCATTTCGTTCAGTCCGTAAAGGCTTGCAAAGCCAAGTGATTTTACCCCCAAAAATATCCTTTTTGCAAAATTTGTACCCCATTTGTACCCAATTTTCACAACTAATTGACAATCAATACACATTACTTTTTGTATCGGGAAGTAACTTTATTCCACCCAAATACCCCAGTATTTAGCCATGCCTTGCCCACGAGTACCGTTAATCCTCCAACATACTCTCTCCATTCAAATTGGTGGTCAGCACCATACTCATGTAGTCGAAATAAGGGCGCATAGCCTGAAAGGTTTGTCTTACTTCCTGCAGGAATTGATCGCTGGTTACCTGCTCGTCGGTAAAATTCCGTCTTACGACAAACCCTTTTTTGCGGAGCAGATCAATCGCCGGATGGTTTTTGTCAAAGCCAATGGGGGCTGTTTTTAATTCTTCGCCCTGGAGCGTACCAAAATATTGCCGGAAGCGGGCATCCGCCATGATTTCCCGGATAGGCTCGTCGTCCATCGCAAATTCCGCGCGGATGCGTTTCAAATCTTCTGCGTTGGGTTGCCAAAAGCCCCCACCGACAAACGAAGCACCCGGTTCTACCTGAAGATAGTATCCGCCACGGAGGCGTTTGGTGGCCCGGCTAAGGCCCAGGCCGAAGTTGTTTTTATAGGGAGACTTGTCCTTGGAAAAACGCACGTCGCGGTAAATACGGAACAGGGCAGCCGTTTCCAGGAGATCGGTTTCGCCCAGCGCATTTTCGACTGCTTGGGCAAATTCTTTCATGTTGGCCAAAGCTGCCTCGTAAAGGGCTTTGTTGGCCTGAAACCACTCCCGGTTATTATTGGCCGATAGGTCTTTCAGAAACTGGAGTGTGGATGGTTGGATTTTCATAAAAGGGCGTTCAAACTGTTATTGTGAGCGGAATTGATGAACATGCAAACAAGCGCATCAAAAATATCACCTTTCTGGCTTACGCTACTCTTTACTGCTTAAACACGGAGGTGTTATAAAATTTACCTTCTGCCATAATCTGGACAATGTAACAGCCAGCCGAATATTCTGACAGGTCAATGACCACCAGACGCGTGCTTGAATAGGCTTCGGAGTGAATACATTGCCCCCTTGCATTGTAAATGCGGAGACTCAGGTTTTCTATAGAATGGTTCAATTCTACCCTGAATATCCCTGAAGTTGGATTGGGACTTATGCATACATCGCTTTCTTCAAAAAGCCGTGGAATTCCAGATACAAGGACGGAGATACAGGTGCTGGTGTCCACGCAGGCTCCGTTTGTTATTATTACCGCATAGTTCCCGTCGAGGCTTGGAGTGAACGCCTGATCAGTTGCATTGGGCATCCAATTGTTGTTGATGCAATTCAGCCACTGATAGCTGCCATTGGGCTCAAAGGCGGTCAGGGTATTTCCAGAGACGAGTATACTATCGCTTGGAAGGGCATCCACCAGCACTTCAGCGCTTACTGGATCAGAAGCGCATCCATTCATAACACCCGTGACCGTATAAGTCGCTGATACAACAGGACTTACGCCAATACTGACTCCAGTGGCGCCAGTGCTCCACAGGTAAATTTCTGCGCCACTGGCAATCAGGGTGGCGGTTTGGCCTTCGCAAATGATTGGGTTGTTGAGTGTTATGATGGGTAAAGCCTGGACTGTCACCACTGCGCTTACTGGATCAGAAGCGCATCCATTCAGAACACCCGTGACCGTATAAGTCGCTGATACAACAGGACTTACGCCAATACTGACTCCAGTGGCGCCGGTACTCCAGAGGTACGTTTCTGCGCCACTGGCAATCAGGGTGGCGGTTTGGCCTTCACAAATGTTCGGGTTGTTGAGTGTTAGGATGGGTAAAGGCTGGACTGTCACCACTGCGCTTATTGGGTCGGAAGAACATCCATTCAGAACACCCGTGACCGTATAAGTCGTTGATGCAACAGGACTTACGCCAATACTGACTCCAGTGGCGCCAGTGCTCCAGAGGTACGTTTCTGCGCCATCGGCAATCAGGGTGGCGGTTTGGCCTTCGCAAATGTTCGGGTTGTTGAGTGTTAGGATGGGTAAAGCCTGGACTGTCACCACTGCGCTTATTGGGTCTGAAGCGCATCCATTCAAAACACCCGTGACCGTATAAGTCGCTGATACAACAGGACTTACGCCAATGCTGTCTCCATTGGCGCCAGTGCTCCAGAGGTACGTTTCTGCGCCACTGGCAATCAGGGTGGCGGTTTGGCCTTCGCAAATGTTCGGGTTGTTGAGTGTTAGGATGGGTAAAGGCTGGACTGTCACCACTGCGCTTATTGGGTCGGAAGAACATCCATTCAGAACACCCGTGACCGTATAAGTCGCTGATGCAACAGGACTTACGCCAATGCTGTCTCCAGTGGCGCCGGTACTCCAGAGGTACGTTTCTGCGCCACTGGCAATCAGGGTGGCGGTTTGGCCTTCACAGATGCCTGGGCTGTTGACCGATACAAGGGGTAAAGGGTTTACAGTTACTTCAGCCATTGCCTGAGCATCCGGGCAGCCAGGATTTGTTCCTGTGACGGTATACGTTGTTGAAACAGAAGGATTGACGGTAATAGTACTGGTGGTGGCGCCATTGCTCCAAACGAAGTTTGGGGCTCCGGCGACCATCAGGGTAGCAGATTCACCTGCGCAGACCACTGTATTATTGACCGTCAACAGGGGCAAAGCACCTGCCAAAATCGGCTCGTTGGGCTTTTCATTGTATTGGTATTCCAACAGGGTAATACCGTTGGTACTGGAGACTGAAATAAGCATCCATCCGTAAAAAAAATCCTTTCCGGCCTGCATTCTGAAGCCCACATACCCGGTTTGGTTGTTTAAATCGGGGTAATTGGGCGCAAACAATACCCCTTGATTGCCACCCATCCGCCAAGGACTCGTGGCTCCGATTGCAGCACCCGCCGATAAAAATTGAATGTTATCGCTGTTTACACTGGTGGTTATAATTCCCCGCCCGTAGTTTTCAAGATAATAGCTACCAGCGTTGTACCACAATCCATAATATCTCGGGATGGGGCCTGTTGTCTCAAATTGGTTCCAGCTTGAATTTTCGGTGGTCGTAAGGGTTTCAGTGGAGCAAATGGTACGCCAGGGCCTCAAAAAAGTAAGGTTAAAGGTGCTGGTATAATTCAAAATGTTTGCAGCATTGGAACCCACTACTGCTTCATTGCTAAACGTGAGTATGATGTTGCTTATGGAATTGGCCGCGTCATGCTGGAGCGCTATACCGACCAAAGTCAGGGTGGCACTTTTCCCATCTGCCGCGCTTACGATGGATGTGGATAATCCGGCAGGTATGTTGCTTATCGTGTAATGTAAGCCTTCTTGCAGGGGAGCACCCTGGAGTGCAAACTCGGCGCCCCCACAGGCATAAATAATTACGGGAGGCATTTCTATGCTGCCGTCATTGGCGATGTCTTCCACGAGTTTTGTCTTGGAGTACGCAAAAAAAGCTTGGGCCATGACACAGCTATGCTCCGATTTCGGATCGAGCAATCCGGTAGCAACCAGGTTGTCATATTGCCAAAGAGGTTGTCTCGAAGGGCTTGTCAGGGCAGCTTCCATCCGGGTATTTTGGTCCATCGTGAAGTTTTTATAACACGACGTATTGTAATCCATATAGTTTTCCCCGTTGATCAGTCCACCACAGCGCACTGCATTGCAACCGGCTCCTGCGACGTCTGTTGGAGGTGTGTCAGCACATTGATCTCCTGCACTGGCACAATTGCCCCCTTCAAAGGTGTGGATCAGGTGCAGGTAATGCCCGCATTCATGGGTAAAAGTCTGATTGAAATCGAGGTTGTTGTAGGAGGAGCCGCCATATCCAAAATACACGTAATTGTATACTACTCTGGCAATCTTATAATCGCTCATGAAGGTGCTGGGATACCAGGCTATGCCGGAATTGTTGGTCACATTGTTGGCATACAGATCGTGCATGATATAGACATTGAAGTATTTGTAATTGTCCCATGCACAGGAGGCAATTTGAGGGTCGTACCCCCATCCGTTTCCAAATCCGGATTGTCTGTCCTGATAATAAACGATTCCATTGGTTGGATTGCCTTTAGGATCTATTTTGGCCAGGGCGAAGCGGATTCTGGTATAGGATTTTACGCCATCAAAGGCAGCATTCACCGTAAGGTAATCTGCATCCGCCCCGGCAAAGGTTCTGTTCAGGTCCTGCATGGCATAGTCAATCTGACTAAAAGGCACCCCAGCGCTTCCATTAGGGTGAAAGACATGAAACACGATCGGGATCGTCAAAATGCAGCTGGTATCCGGAAGGGCGTTTCCGAACTCCGCCTTCTTTTGTTGGGCTGCTTCCAGGTATTGTTGCATCCACCATTCCGTTTCCGCATAGCCCGGATCGGAGGCCACTTGTTGTGCAAGGGTCGCTATTTCCCTGGAAATGCCGTGGTCTGGGGAGGCGTGTTCTATCAGCGAGGGCGCTGTGGAACCGGTTTGTGCGACCAATTGTGTGCAGAGGAAGCACAGGAAAAGGGACAGTGTAGTCAGTATTTTCATGAAAGAAAAGGAGGTTTTACAAGTTCATGGATGAGTTTAGACGCAAAGGCAAGCAAAGCCGGGAGCCAAGCGTCCAAAACAGCACGAAAGAACGAGAAAAATTAGTTAAATTTGACCGCTCGCTCGTCATTACCGCGCACAAGGTCGAAAATTAAGAAGTTAAAGAAGGAAACGTCCAACCTACCTTTGCTCCCTTCCCCACTCCGTAGCTGCTCAGGCAAAACTTCTATGCTCCCAATCAAAAAAGATCCCCCCAAAGAAAAAACCCGGCTCCATCCGCAAAACCGGCATCGCGAGCGCTACGATTTCAAGTTGCTGATTGCACGCTGCCCGGAACTTGCGCCCTTTGTGCAGTTGAATATTTACAACGACGAATCCATTGATTTTGCAAATCCGGAAGCGGTCAAAATGTTGAATACCGCTTTGTTGAAGCAGTATTACGATCTCCAATACTGGGATATTCCGCCGGGTTATTTGTGTCCGCCGATACCCGGTCGGGCCGATTATATACACTATGTGGCAGAATTACTGGGGCGATTCAACTATGGAAAAGTCCCCACGGGCGATAAAGTAAGTTGTCTGGACATCGGTGTAGGTGCCAACTGCATTTATCCGATCATTGGCCATCACGAATATGGTTGGCACTTTATTGGATCCGATATTGACCCGGTCGCAATTGAATCTGCCAACAAAATCATTGCCTCCAACCCCAGTTTGAAAGGAGCAATCGAATGCCGATTGCAAACCAATCCTGCCGATATTTTTTACGGGGTGATTAATAAGGAGGAAATCATTGATCTGGTGGTTTGCAATCCGCCTTTTCATGCTTCTTTGGAAGATTCTCAAGCCGAAACACTGCGCAAATTGAGCAACTTGACGCAAGAAAAAGTCACAACGCCCATTCAGAATTTTGGCGGTCAGGGCGTAGAACTTTGGTGCGATGGTGGCGAGGAAAAGTTCGTCAGGGCGATGGTTCGCCAAAGTCGCCAATTCATGACTTCGGTCTTTTGGTTTTCCGCCCTGGTTGCCAAAAAGTCGCACCTGCAAGGGATTTATGAAGAACTCAGAAAAGCGAAAGTCGAAGATGTGAAAACGATTCCCATGGGCCAGGGAAATAAGAGCAGCAGGATTGTGGCCTGGACTTTTTTGACAAAGGGGGAGCAGAAGGAATGGAGGAATGGGCGGTGGCATTTGCCTGTGGTTGTACGGAAATAACCCAAAGAATTTGCTTGCTGTACCTTGCACCCCCATGAAACGGCTACGCTACCTCCCCTTATTTTTTCTCTTAAGTACCTCCAACACGCTCCGCTCCCAAGTCGTCAATATCGAAGAGCAGCGCATCACTGGCACCAACGACAGCACCCACTGGTATGGCCATCTACGCGGCGGTGTGTCGTTGGCAAAAGTGCAGCAGCAGAGCCTGCAAGTGCAGGCACAAGTCAAAGTGCAATACAAAGCCGACCCACACCTGACGCTTTTGCTACTCAATGTGAATCTGCTCCGAGCAGGCAATCAAGATTTTGCCCGGCAGGCATTTGCACACCTGCGCTACAATTACAAACTGAGTGAGACCTGGACCTGGGAGGCATTTACACAAGTGCAGACCAGCCCGATACAATTGCTCGAACAGCGCGATTTGTTCGGCAAGGGCGTGCGCTGGCGATTGCTGAAATCAAAAAATGGCCGACAGCGCATCTATCTCGGCGCGGCGTGGCTCTGGGAGCAAAATCGTTTTACGGAGCCGTTTGGGCGCTCCAGCCGGCACCGTTCCAGCAATTATATCTCTACTACGTTCCGGCCCAACAAAAAGATGGTGCTTATCCAGACAACTTACTGGCAACCCGTAATGGGCTTCATCCGTAATTACCGCTTAAGTACCGAGTGGTTTATGAAGATAGATTTGACCAAAAAACTGGCCTTTACCGTAGATTTTGAATACGGGATAGATAAAAACCTGCCACCTGGAGCGCCTTCTGAAACGTATGCCTGGCGGAATGGGCTGAGCTGGCAATTGTAAGGGTGCTTAAAAAAAGTAAAATATTTTTATCAATGTGTAAAATATATTTTACTAATTGTTGTTTTTGATTTACTTTTTGAAAAACATTATTGTCACAAAACGTAAAAAGTAACATGAAAAACAACTTATTGATTTCCCACCGTTGGAAAACCCTTGGCTGGATTCTTGCCGTTCCAGCATTTTTCGCCGGGATTTATTTGATGTACCTGGACAGCCCGGATGATTACTTTCAAGTAACAGTGCCACGTTGGCTGGAAGGCTTTCTTTGGGTCGACGATGGATTTTGGAATTCCACAGTCAAGCCGACCACACTTTCTTTGTTGGACGAAGTGATTTGCATTTCCTTATTGCTTGGCCTCCTACTGCTTGCTTTTTCCAAAGAAAAAATTGAAGATGAATGGATTCAGCGCGTACGCCTTGAGTCTCTGCAGTGGGCTATTTTGATCAATACGCTCCTGCTGATAGCGTTTACCATATTTATGCATGGATTCATATTTGTGGCGGTGATGGAGCTCAATATGTTCACCCCTTTGCTGGTTTTTGTCGGCAGATTTTATTACGTTTTAAGAATAAAACCTTCATTTTCAAAGCAATAATCCATGAAAAATACAATTCGGGTCGAACGCGCGATCCTCAATATCTCGCAGGCCGAACTGGCTGAACGGGTGCAAGTGACGCGCCAAACCATCAATGCTATTGAATTGGGCAAATACTCCCCATCGGCCGTATTGGCCATTAAAATTGCCCGCGTGTTTGGCAAAAAGATGGAGGATGTTTTTGAATTGGAAGAAGGGGATTGAACCCCTTGATTTTGTCACTGCCAGAAACACAACGAGCCGCCTCCCTCAACATGGGAAGCGGCTCGTTTATTAATACCAATCAAACCGTCATCAGGCATCCGCTTTCTTCTTCGGCGCACGCTTAGGTTTGGCGGCTGGCTCCTGCGTTGATTCCAGATCGGTATCTGCAACAGCTGATTTATGTACAACATCGTCAATGATGTAATCTTGTTTCTCGGTGGAGATCGGGGCGCCCTCGGGCTTGAGCGATTCTAATGCCTCGGCATCTCCGGCGGTTTTATGCACCACATCGTCAATGATGATGCCATCGTCTTTTTTAAATGATTCGTACACTTCCTCCGCTTTTTCCTTAACCACGGCATATACTTCCGTAGCCTTTTCTTTGGCTTCGCTCAACATTTCGCCCGCTTTTTCTTTCGCTTCGCTGTATGCATCTCCGGCCTTTTCTTTGGCTTCGCTCAACATTTCGCCCGCTTTTTCTTTCGCTTCGCCGTATGCCTCTCCTCCCTTTTCTTTGGCTTCGCTCAACATTTCGCCCGCTTTTTCCTTCGCTTCGCTGTATGCATCTCCGGCCTTTTCTTTGGCTTCGCTCAACATTTCGCCCGCTTTTTCCTTCGCTTCGCTGTAAGCCTCTCCAGCTTTCTCCAGGGCTTCTTCGGCCTTATCAACGGCTACACTAGCGACTGCTTTGGCAGTATCAAGTGCGTCGAGCAGCACGTCTCCCAGGAGGTTGGAGGCGGCCTCCAAGAGGCTTTCCTCTTTTTCAGGAGCTGCTGCAGCCGCAGCCGCTGCTTTTGCGTGGGTTTCGGCTTCAATTTCTGATTTAATAGCCGCTTTTTTGACTTCTATTTGTTGGCGTTCGGCTTCTTTGGCAGCCAAACGGGCTTCTTTTTCATGGGCGCTGTGTGCTTGACGCTGCACGTCGTTGCGCGCTTTGGTCAGTTCGGCCAGCCTTTCGCGCTTTCCATTGGCGCGTTCTTCGATCATTTTGATTTTCGCGCCGCGAATTTGAGCCTCCAATTGGCCCTCGGAGGTGTTCACTTTTTTGCGTTGGAATGCAAGCTCTTCATCGTCGCGGTAGAGGCTGTCTTCGAGGCGTTTGATGGCGTCTTCCAAACCTGAAAGCCGCTTGTCGTGGCGGTCTGCAATGGTGCCAGCATTGGCTTCTGGGCCGAATTTGCGCTCTTTGGCTTTTTTGAACGCAGCATCCAAACGTTCCCAAAGTTTGTTGCGATGCTCGTTGCTCATGCGCGTGTTGTGGTAATCGCGCTGCATTTTTTTGAGTTCGTCAAACACGCTGTTGAACTTCGCGCCGCCTGCGGTGATGCGCTCGTCAATTTCATCAAGGGCCTTGGCAAACCCGTCATACACACTTTGCGAAATTTCCATGAACTCCGAGTTCACGCGTTTGCGTACTTCTTTGAGTTGATCGAAAAGTGCGTTGATACCATCGCGCAGCTCGTCGGCATGTTGACGGAACAGGTTCCGTTCGCGGCTTTGATTCTGCACTTTGTCCCAAAAAGAGCGAAGGCTGGTAAAAAGTTTGTTGTCATAAGTAGACATCGCTTCTACCTTCTCTTTGAATTCGGCCAGCTCTTGCTGGTAAGCATCATGGAGTTTGGCAGATAGCACGGCAAAATGCCATTCCGTTTGCGCACGCTGTACGAGGTCGGGACGGTCCACTTTGAGGTTCTCAGGCAGTAGGCTGTCTGTGACGCTGAGCTCCCGCTCGGTGGTTTCGCTACCTTCCGGGAAAGCGACTTCTGCATTGCCTTCGCGCCATTCGTGCATCATTTTTTGCACAAACGCTTCATCGGCAATGGCTTCCGGGAATGTGTGCATCATCACTTTATTGGATTCTGCATGCAGTTCGAGTGCGATCAGTACTTTTTCGTTTTCGGCATTGGTGCCCCAAATGACTAACTTGTTCTTCATAAATCTACGGTTGTCGGTACACAGGTGACTGTTATTGGGCGGCAAAATTAGGCTGTTGCCACCGTTTTTTTCACTTTCAATTTCAAAATACCCACAGAGAGCAAGTATTCGGCAATTTGAACGGCGTTGGTAGCGGCGCCTTTGCGCAAATTATCGCTTACAACCCACATATTCAAGGTGTTGGGCTGGGTCTCGTCGCGGCGGAGGCGACCCACAAAAACATCGTCTTTGTCCTGAGCCATCAGCGGCATTGGGTATTGCAACTCCGCAGGGTTGTCAATGACCACCACGCCGGGCGCCTTTTCGAGCAGGCTGCGTACTTCTGCGAGATTGAAATCGCGTTCGAACTCCACGTTCACCGACTCAGAGTGGCCACCGATGACTGGCACGCGCACCGTGGTTGCCGTGACCCGGATGTTGTCGTCGCCCATGATTTTCATGGTCTCGTTCACCATTTTCATCTCTTCTTTGGTGTAGCCATTATCGGTGAACACGTCTATGTGTGGCAACACATTCAGGTCAATCTGGTAAGGGTAGGCGCGAACGCCAGTCTTGCCTTTACGTTCGTTCATCAATTGTTCCACGGCTTTCACACCCGTGCCGGTGACGCTCTGATAAGTACTGACTACAATACGCTTTACACCATATTTGTCGTGTAAAGGCTTGAGTGCCACCACCATTTGTATGGTAGAGCAGTTCGGGTTGGCGATGATTTTGTCCTTTTTTGTAAGCACAGCGGCATTCACTTCCGGCACGATGAGTTTTTTGTCAGGGTCCATTCGCCAAGCCGAGGAATTGTCAATCACGATGGTGCCACGATCCGCGAAACGGGGCGCCCACTCTTTGGAGACACTGCCCCCGGCAGAAAATATGGCCACATCGGGCCTTTTGCCCACAGCAGCGTCCATGCCAATGATCTTGTGGCGTTTGCCCCGGAATTTGACGGTCTTGCCCACCGAGCGTTCGGACGCGACCGGGAAAAGTTTGGTGATAGGAAAGTTGCGCTCTTCGAGGATTTGCAACATTTTGGTGCCGACCAATCCGGTGGCGCCGACTACGGCTACTTTCATCTCTGAAGGTTAATAGTTGATGTGGTGATTGGTGAATTGGTGATTGGTGGATTTGGAGGGCAAAGGTAATGCGACAGCGTTTTTCAAATCTTTTTCAATTTTACTTGGTTGAAAGTCTCTGCTGGCCAAAATGGAAAAGGAGCAACACTTTTTGGAAATGTGTCACTTCTGTGCGTCCTTCGCTCTTGCAAATTCCTCATTGGGTGGCATGTCCCCTATCGCTATGAACTCAAAAACCGTTGTATTCGTGTTGCTGGCCATTGGCTCAACGGTGTTTCCCGCCCGCGCACAAAGCGGTTTTTCGTTGCCAGATGGCATGAGGCGTGCTGAAATCCCGTTTGAGTATGTCAATAATTTTATCATTCTGAATATTGGGTTCAAAGGCAGCTTGCCTTTGAAATTCATTTTTGATACGGGCGCAGAACACACCATTCTCTCCAAACGCGAAATCAGCGATCTGCTTCAGGTGCGTTACGACCGGGAGTTTAGAGTGAAAGGCTCAGACCTTAAAACAGAGTTGGTAGCCTATCTGGCACGCCACATCCGGCTGGAAATTTTGGGGAAGGAGATCGTTGCGCCCAACGAGGACATCCTGGTGCTGAAGGAAGACTATTTTCGCTTTGAAGAATACGCCGGTGTGAAGGTACACGGCATTTTGGCGGGTCGTGTTTTTTCGAATTATCTTGTGAAGATCAATTATCAGCGACAAGTCATCACACTCTACGAACGCGGTTGGTACAATATGAAGGAGGAAGGATTTGAACCACTGCCCATGGAAGTGTACCGCAACAAGCTTTATATAAATACGTACGCTCAACTACGCACAGATTCTACCGCGCCTGTGAAACTTTTGCTCGACACAGGAGCAGGTATGTCGCTTATGCTTTTCACCAATACTCACCCACTTATCCAGCCTACTGCCAATGCTATCCCCACCAACATAGGCATGGGACTTGGCGGCTATTTGGAAGGTTTTGTGGGACGAACGCCGGGTCTGAAGTTGGCTGTTTTTGATCAAAAGAACATCCTTACCTATTTTCAATCGGTGGATACGGCCCAGGACCTTAGATACCTGAATGGCCGAAACGGCCTTATAGGAAACACGATCTTGAACCGCTTTCAGCTGGTGATTGACTATCAGGATGCTATTCTTTGGCTCAAACCTACCAAGCGTTATCAAAATGAATTCGTGTACGACCGCAGCGGGCTGAGCATTATCGCCTCAGGGGTTAACCTCAATTATTATTCGGTGCTCAATGTGTTGCCCGGTTCGCCCGCGGAAGAAGTGGGCATCAAAGCAGGCGACCGAATTTTGCGTATCGGTTGGATGAGTGCAAGTCTGCGCACTTTGGCCGACCTTCAGGCTTTGCTTCAAAAAAAGCCCGGAAAACAGGTCAAAATCGTAATAAAACGTGATGGGAAAGTTATAAAGAAGCGGATGGTGTTGCGGGATTTGATTTAGTCCGGGCAATGAAATCTCCAAACCAACTGTTGCTCGTACATTGTGCGAATCAAGGGTTTTCAGATTTAAAACCCTTGATTCGCATACGTCACAATACGAAAACAAGATACCCCGCTTATGCACATTATCATCCTCGGCAACGGAATCAGCGGCGTCACCTGCGCCCGTTTCCTCCGAAAGCGCAGCAATCACAACATTACGCTTGTCTCCGACGAGTCGGATGAGTTTTTCAGCCGCACCGCGCTGATGTACATCTACATGGGACACATGAGGCTGCGCGATACGATGCCTTACGAGCCATGGTTTTGGGAAAAAAACCGCATTCAGCGCGTTCGCGCCCGCATTGAACGCATTGATTTTCAAGAGAAAAAACTGTTCAGCACGGAAGGCAAGGTTCTTGCATACGACAAACTTGTGTTGGCGTTAGGTTCCCAGTCCAATAAATTTGGATGGCCCGGCCAGGACCTGGATGGGGTACACGGGCTGTACCATTTGCAGGATCTAGAAGCCATGGAACGGCACTCCGCCCAGCTTTCTGGCGGCAAGAAACCCATTGGAGCCGTCATCGTTGGCGGCGGCCTCATAGGCATTGAAATGGCTGAGATGTTTCATTCCCGCAACATTCCGGTTACGTTTTTGGTGCGGGAAAAGGCGTTTTGGAACAATATTTTGCCCGCAGAAGAAGCCGCAATGGTGACCCGACATATCAAGGAACACCACATTGATCTTCGCTTGGAAACAGAACTTCAAGCAATCCTGCCCGCCCCTAACCTTCCGGGGGTGTGTGCTGCGATCGTGACCAACACCGGCGAAACCATCCCTTGTGGCTTCGTGGGCCTCACGGTGGGAGTCAGCCCGAACATCGGTTTTTTAAAAAATACAGCCCTCGAAACCAATAAGGGAATTCTCGTAAATGAGTACTTGCAAACCAACCTGCCCGATGTATTCGCCATCGGAGATTGTGCGGAACTCCGGGAGCCTCAAAATGGCCGCCGCAGTATCGAGGCCATCTGGTACACCGGGCGGATGATGGGTGAAACGGCCGCCTATAACTTGGTGGCGGAGGATAATCGTCACTCGTCATTGGTCATTGGTCATTCGTCATTGGTCATTGGTCATTCGTCATTGGTCATTGGTCATTCGTCATTGGACATTGGTCATTCGTCATTGGACATTGGTCGTTCCTATTCCCCCGGCATTTGGTTCAACTCCGCCAAATTCTTCGACATCGAATATCAGGTGTATGGCGATATCCGCCCTCAACGCTCTGATAATCAAGCAACCGTGTACTGGGAGCATTCGGAGGGCAAAAAAAGTATACGCATAAATTTTGAGGCTGGATCTGGCAAAGTTATCGGCTTCAATCTCATGGGCGTACGTTATCGCCACGAAGTCTGCGAAAAATGGATACAAGAAGGGGCGCACATCGAAACGGTGCTCCAACACCTTGGCCTCGCCAATTTTGACCCTGAATTTTCAAAGCAGTATGAAACTGATTTGGTTGAAATTTATAATCAACAAACAGGTAAAAATTTGACTCTCAAACAAAAACGAGGACTGAAAGCCGCGTTGAAATTTCTCGCTAATTAACCCTTAAATATGAAAAGCATCTCGCTGGCCAATCCTAACCCCATGCTCACCACTCCCCTGCAAAAATTGGGTTTGGCACTGTTTGGCATCTCCGGTTCTTATATCCTTTATGAAGGGCTGCGACTCCAGAGCTTGCCCGCCGAACCGCTCACCTTGGGTGCGTTTTTTGTGTTCGTCACAGGACTTTGGCTCTTTCTGCGCGACGAGCGGATTGACTTTGGAAAAAATACCAACTCGCTGGCGGTTTGGATGCGCAGCCTCTCGGCCAGAGGCATTTGGGGCTGGTTGCTGGCCATTGTGTTCACTGAGTTCTATGTTTGCCTCTACTGGGCGCCGCAGTACATGGCCAGCCTGATTCAATTATTCGACCCGTTTAGCCAGGTGTTTCGCCATAAACCCGCAGACAAGTGGTTTGTGTACGGTTCGTTTTACACCATTTTGGTGTTGGTGATGGGCGTTCGATTCATCTATAAATATCGCCACGTTCGGTATCAGTTGGTGCGTACCGTATCGGTGATGTTCTTCCAATTGGGCTTTTCCTTTCTGATACCTGGCCTGATGCTTAGGTTTCAACAACCAGAACTTTACTTTACCTATTTTTGGCCGCTTTCGTATAGCAATGCTTCACCAGATACCTGGAGTTGGCAATCTGAGACTTCGATTGGCACTTGGTTCTTCCTGTTTGGGCTGGCGATGTTCTTTGTCGGAACGCCTATTTTAACCTATTTTTTTGGGAAAAGATGGTACTGCTCCTGGGTTTGCGGCTGTGGCGGTTTGGCTGAAACAGCCGGCGACCCATTTAGGCATTTGTCAGACAAGTCCTTGAAAGCCTGGAAGATAGAGCGATGGATGATTTACGCTGTATTGGTGTTTGCAGTGGGCATGACGGCTTTGCTCTGGGTCAATGTGATGACGGGTCGCGGCATTCTCGGCAGCGCATCGGAGGGCTTTTACAAAACCTACTCCTTTCTCATCGGCTCTGTGTTCAGCGGAGTGGTAGGTGTAGGCTTCTATCCGCTGATGGGAAGTCGAGTCTGGTGCCGGTTTGGGTGTCCAATGGCAGCATGGCTGGGCTTGTGGCAGAAGAAAGCTTCGAAATTCCGCATCACCACCAATGGGGGGCAGTGCATTAGTTGCGGCAATTGTTCTACCCACTGTGAAATGGGGATTGATGTGCGCGCCTACGCCCAAAAAGGACAAGATGTAGTGCGGGGGAGCTGTGTGGGTTGTGGCATCTGTGCCACTGTTTGCCCACGCGGCGTGTTGCGGCTGGAAGGTTCGGACAGCGATATTGCAGTGCGGGCTTTGCAAAAGCGGACAGTTCAGGTGAAAATAGAGGACGTGAAAATGTTGTAACGCAATTACCTTTGACACCGTTCCTTAGCGTTGACAGCATACAAAGACATTCTCCTAAAGATATTCATCGTTCATCATTCAAAAAATGGGCATCACAATCCTCGTCAGTATTATTTTCGCCGCCGGGCTTTTGGGCGGCATCGCCAATTATTACATGGAACAGGCCAACGGGGCAGGCCTCCGAAAATCCCTCTTGATGGGACTCACCGCCGCCGCCACCGTGCCACTTTTCTTGAAAACCGTTTCCAGCAATTTGATGGGCGATTGTTTGAAGGGAGAAGACCTGTCTTTATACCTCGTTTTCTTTGGATTTTGCACTGTAGCAGCCCTTTTTTCCTCCAAATTCCTGCAGTCGCTGGCCGACAAACTGCTCAAAGAAGTGCAGGAAGTGAAGCAAAAACAAGAAGAACTCAGCGATACTACCGACGTGCTGGTAGCACAAAATTCCGACCCTTCCGAAGTTGCGGCCCCCATCGTGTCTCCCCCGGGCGGCGATGGCAGCGAATTTGAATCCTTTAAACCCGGCGATTCTGCCAAATCCCCAACCGTAGCTGCCTGGAGTGAAGAGCAACGAGTGCTTGCCATCCTTCAGAGCTCCAAGTTTGCTTTCCGCACCGTGGAGGGCATTGCAAAGGACGCGGGCTTGGATATGGCCGTTGTTCAATCGAAGTTGCTCGAAATGGAAATCCAAGGCAAAGTCAAAAAAACCAGGCGCACCCGCGATGGGGTCATGTTGTGGAGTTTGGGTTAAAAGAAGGCTAAGTCCATTTTGATGTGCTAGGCAATTTGAGATTTAATAAGCGCCGCCCCATTTCGCAAAGTGCGAAATGGGGCGGCCTGATATTGTGACAAACATTTATTCCAAATCACGCTTTCACAAACTTATACACCACCTGATTCCTTTGCCCAATTTGCAGCGTTACATAGTACAAACCGGGTAAAAGCTGGCCCACGTCAAATTCAAGTGCGCTTTCTGAAACCACATAGGGACAAGCCACCACCCTGCCAGCAATATCACTTACCACTGCCTGCACTGCGCCCTCCAAAGGGATATTGATCGAAAAGTGCTCCCGAGCAGGATTGGGGCTTAGTATTCCTTAATCGAAACTGCCGACATCCTTATCGGCCAAAAAAGTGGTGTCGTTGCAAGGGCCAGGTCCATAAAATGTTGCAAAAAACAGTCCAGAAAGCGTTTTTAGCCCCAGACCTTCCACTTCCTTTTCAATGGAATAAAAATTCCCACACAATGGGACAGGTAGAGTGGTGGGCCAAAATGCTCGACATAGCCCGAAGAACCTGCCATGCAGTGATAGCCACAAGCATCCCACCATTCTGGTATGAAAAACATATCCTTGTTGCGGGAGAGGATTGTGTTGCCACAAGAGGTGATCGGAAAAATCGTGCTGTCATAAGTGATTTTTATTGGGGGGTACTTGGCATTTATTAGGATTTTACTACGGGCTGGCAAGGCGCAAGAATCCCATGGAAGAATGTCAACATCTTCAATCACCTTTTTCACTGTGCGATCCTGACCATCATCACCGTGAATTGCCCTTACTTCAAAAACACTGTCAAATGGCGCAGTGAGTAAAATCTCTCCGAATTGGGGGTTTAGATTTTGAGAGGATGCATCAGGATCATAGCCAAGGACGAGAGAGTCTTTATTACCCAATGAATCCTCAAAATATACAGTCAAATTGCTGCTGAACGGGTTTGTCGCAGCCATTTCATAACAACAGGGTGGTGGAGGGCAGGTACAGTCATCATTGGTTAAAAACCAACTGCTCATGCACGTCACTTCCAGGGCATTCTGTGTTATCTACCGTGAGCTTGATGTTGTACACTTTATTGGCTTGAAAGGCATGAAGTAAAGATAAGCTGATATTTCCCAATTGTCCTGTCTGCCAGCCGGATGTGAAATATCCTGCAATGCAATTGCTTGGTTGGCTTTCCAATACCTCGCATATCTCTATAAGATACCGGTTTTCGTTTATGGAAGGTTGGCCATTCATCACTACGTTGCTGCCTCCTTGCTGGGGGGGGCATATAGCCTGTGGGCTTTTTTAAGCCGAATAAAGGCAGATAAGTATAGCAAAGAATTTAGGTTTTGGTTTGGCTAATTTTGATCAAATCATTATTTTTCACCTTTTGTAGGGTCTGCCAACGGGGCGCGGCAATCTCATTTTGAGGTGCTATGCAAAGAAGGTTACGCACCTACTTTGCCTAACACATCAAAATGAGATTTAGCCTAAAAGAATCTTTTATGCCGACTTTTTTTAAACTCCCTAGGAAATTTGCGGTTCGATTTTCTACCTTTGCGGGCATTTTTGAAAGTAGTATCACATTATAGCGCACAACACAATGGAAATCATTGAATTGCAGGGTCATCGGAAAGAAAATTCCGGCAAAGTAGAGGCAACCAAAATCCGTCGCAACGGCCAAGTCCCTGCGGTGATGTATAAAAGCGGCGGTGGCGAGTCACTCCAATTTACTTTGGAGGCCACTGCAGTTCGCCCACTCATTTTCACCTCCAAGTTCAGGCTTGTAGAAATCAAACTCAACGGTACCACGCATAAGTGCATCGTGAAGGACACGCAGTTCCACCCCGTATCGGAGGAGGTGTTGCACGTTGATTTTCTCGAACTTGTTCCGGGTGTGAAGTTCAAGGCCTCCGTGCCTTTGCGTTTTACGGGGACTGCTCCAGGCGTGAAGGAAGGCGGCAAGTTCATCCCTAAGATGCGCACTGTAAGCATCCTTACCACCCCTGAAAAAGCGGTTGATGAGGTACACGCAGACATCACGAGCATGCAGCTCGGCGACACGATTCGTGTGCGCGACATTACTGTCCTTGATGGTGTTGAAGTCACAAATCCTGTTGCAGTGCCGATCGCTTCTATCGAAGTGCCGCGTGCGCTGAAAGCAAAATAATTGGTTTATAAAATATTTGAACGGTTCAACGTTCGCCAAACGGGCAGCTCGATTTTCGAGCCGCCCGTTTTTTTTTAGACAGCGCTCCAGGAGGCTGTCTAAAGTTTTTTGATGGAATGATTTTTCAAGGATTTTTGGGCGAGGCAAGGCAAATTTTGCAGCCATAGTTGAGTCCTAAGGCGAAAAATTTAACGAAGCCGAAGCCGAAAAGACTGAAAAAGCATCCATTGAAAAAACTTTAGACAGCCTCCATATTTACATTTGCGCCAAAGCCTGCATCTATGGTAACATTTTCCTGCCTTCCTTTCGACCAGCTTTCTACGCACACGCTCTACGAAATCCTTGCCCTGCGGCAGGAGGTTTTTGTGGTCGAGCAAAATTGCCCGTATCAAGACTGCGATGGCAAAGACCTCCAAAGTTGGCATCTCATGGGGCACGACGAAACTGGGAAAATAATCTGCTACACCCGGCTTTTGCCCGAAGGCCTTGCCTACCCGAGTTATACCTCTATTGGGCGTGTTGTGAGCGCTCCTTCAGCGAGGGGCACGGGAATGGGAAAGATTTTGATGGAAGAAAGTATCCAAAGATGCCGGCAACTCTTTGGCAACCAAGCCATTAAGATTGGTGCACAATCCTATCTCCTTAAATTTTACGAGGGCTTTGGATTCCGCTCCACCGGCGAGGAGTATTTGGAAGATGGCATCCCGCATACTAAAATGATTTTGATTTAAGGCCAATGTCCAAAGCCCAATGCTCCATCATCATCCCAACGCTGAACGAAGCTGCCCACATTGGAAGGCTTGTGCGGTATTTGTTGGAAAATAGCGATGGAGCGGTGGCAGAAATACTGGTCGTGGATTGCCACAGCAAAGATGGTACTGCACAAATTGCGATAGAAGCAGGAGCGCGGGTGTTGTTATCCAAGGAATGCAGCCGAGCGGCACAAATGAACTTGGGCGCGAGGGAAGCCAAAAGCAACGTCTTGTATTTTGTTCATGCTGACACGCTTCCGCCGGCTTCATTTGCCCAAGATATTCAACGCGAACTGGAGGCCGGAGAAGTAATGGGCTGCTACCGTTACCAATTCGATTCGCAGAAATGGATACTCAAGTTCAACGCCTACTTTGTCCGTTATACCTGGTTATGGTGCCAGGGCGGTGACAAGACATTCTTTATCAAAAAGGAAATCTTTGAGGAATTTGGCGGCTATGATGAGCACTTCGTCGTGATGGAAGAATATGATTTTCTGCGGAAGGCTATGAAAAAATATCGCCTGCGGGTGCTTCCAAAATACGTGATCGTTTCAGCGCGGAAATATGAACACAACAGTTGGCTTCAAGTACAACTTGCAAACATTGGGGCATTCTACCTGTTTCGTATTGGTGCAAAGCCTAGCCAGATCAAGCAGTTTTACAAATCTTTCCTAAAACTTTGAAAACCAACCACAACTTTTCAAAAGTAATGCTTTAAAAATGAAAAAAACGATTCTCCTCACACTGGCCATTTTGTCGGCAGTCCTGATTTGGTTTACCTGTACCAATTGCCGTTCAATCAAACGAAACACCAATTCGAAACCCGTCACCCACGAAATTTGGGATGCTTTGCTGAAAAAACACGTCGCTGCCGATGGTTTTGTCAAATACAAAGGCTTCATCCAGGACAGCGCAGAACTCAACCGCTACCTCCGCCTACTCGAATCCGCGCATCCCAGCGACAAGACCTGGAGCCGCCAGGAACAGATGGCGTATTGGATCAACGCCTACAATGCCTACACCGTGCAATTGATCGTGCGCAATTACCCGACAGCAAGCATCAAAGACATCAAGCGGGGCATCGCGTTTGTTAATTCGGTCTGGGACATCAAATTTATCAAGATTCAAGGATATACCTACGACCTTAACAACATCGAGCACAACATCCTGCGCCCTGTTTTTAAGGATGCCCGCATACACGCTGCGGTGAACTGCGCGTCGTACTCTTGTCCAAAATTGCTCAACGAGGCTTACACCGCCGAACGTCTTGAAAGTCAATTGGATAGCAGCATGCGTGCATTCGTGAACGATCCGCTACGAAACCAAATCACTGCTGAAAAGGCCAAGATTTCAGAAATATTCAAATGGTTCAAAGGTGATTTTGAGCGCGATGCAGGTTCGGTAAGGGAATATCTCAATCGTTATTCCAAGCTGAAATTGACGGAGAAAACAGACATTTCGCACCTGGATTATCAGTGGTCATTGAATGAAGCGAAGTGAAATTCAACGCTACATATTAGATTCATAACACGCCACCCAATATCCTAATTTCTTACATCCAGCGCATCGCGGAGTCCATTGCCGACCAGGTTGAAAGCCAGTACTGTGAACGCGATGGCAAGCGCAGGGGCGAGTGCTAGCAAGGGTTTGCCGCCCAGCGCGTAACCGTAATTTTCGTTGAGCATAGTACCCCAGGAGGGCGCGGGCGGTTGAACGCCAAAGCCAAGGTAACTCAAGCCAGACTCTACCAAAATAGCCGTTGCAAAATTGCCTGCCGCCACTACCATCACAGGCCCCAAAAGATTGGGCAAAATATGTCGCAGCAAAATGCTTCTGTGCCCAAGTCCCATGCTCTGCGCCGCCTCCACAAAGGCCAATTGCTTGATAACCAATACTTGTCCGCGTACCACCCTTGCTACCTCCACCCACATTGTTAGGCCAACGGCGAGGAATATTATCCCGATGCCGCGCCCAAGGGCCAACACCACTGCGAACACCAACAATAGGGTTGGGATAGACCAAACCGTGTTCATCACCAGCATTGCCAAATCGTCCACCCGACCACCAAAATATCCACCAGCAGCGCCAATCGCAACCCCGATACTCAGCGAAATGATCACCGCGATCAGGCCAACCAACAGCGAAACTCGAAATCCCAAAATCAATCGGCTTAAAATGCAACGACCGTATTTGTCGGTGCCGAGTGGAAAATGGCGGGTCTGAATTTCTTGGCTTTCCAATTGGGCCGTCGGTACGGAACTCCAGCGGCCATTTTTCCCAAAGTATTGAAAATGAGCAGAGTCGCCGGCTGTCTTCAAGGTGGAAGGTTCGATTGGAATGGGTTTGTATGACAATGCCTGCCCATTCAAAAGCACTGAAATCCAAGAAGATGAAGGGGCGTCGAGGTTCGTTTTTACGGGCAAAATCGCTACACTAAATCCTGGCGGCTGCAACGCAATTTCAGGAATTTGGGCATTTGTATTCGGCGAATTATCCGGCGCAAGGGCATAACCAAACACGGAGATAAACACGGCTGTTGCCACAAACCATAGCCCCAGCAACGCTGGGCGGTTGCGCCTAAAGCGCTGCCAGGTTTTTTTATATGCTGAATGTGACTCCACGCCTCTGCGGTTTATTTTTGCTTCGAGACTTACTATTCCTATGCCCGTACAACCTTTTGCACCACCCGTCCTTTTCCCGTTTCCACACTTATGAAATACACCCCACTCAGACGCGGCAGTTGAATCGGTTCGTTGTCCTTGCCAAAAGGTTTGTCCAATACAATGCGGCCTGCTGAATCCCAAACCTGCACCCGCCGGATTTGGGTGTTCCCCACAGATCGAATGTACACGCGGCCATCGGATGTGAGCGTGGGGAAAATTTTCACAAAACCTTCATTGTCAATAGATTTTATGGAAACGGGGCTAACAAAAACAGAATCCAAAAACGCCTCGGCAATAAGGGTAGGGGAGTGGTCGGCAGCATCAAACATGACGCGGAACGAATCAATTTCCGGGGATGAAAACGCAAACATCGGAGCCATCCACTTGGGCGGCAGGCTTTGATACCAGACCTTGGCACTCACACTGACTTGGCCAGTGTAACCGCCATTCGGCAGACGGAAGTGCAGCACGTCGGCACCAGTGCCTTCTGAGCCATCGGGCGCGCGGTTGAAATCCGGGTCTTGATTGATGTTCACGATTTGGGTGGTGTCGTACACCTGGTCGTTTGTATTAAAGCCTTGTGGAGCCAGGCGGTTGTCCTTTATGGCGATAAATCCGCGTTCCAGCACATTGGTAAAGTTGCCCAAAACATCCGCTGGCACCATTTCATAAATCTGCACCTGAGTGGAAGCCGTAATAGTATTGTAGTGCGGCTCAAAATTTGGGTCTTCATCCGGCAAACTGTAGTCGGGGCTTGTTTTTCCTGAATGGAAAATGGTTTGCCCCATTTCGTTTTTCACTTCAAATTCTACCCATGCACGGCGCGAAGGGTAGCCGGAGGGGAATTTGTGTCCCGCTTTATTGAGCAATCGCAGGCTGAAATTCATGGAATCACCCGCTTGATCGCCTGCTTGAAGTTGGAGATCGAGGGTTTTGTGCTGGAGCATCCGCAGGGTAGCGGCGATGGTGCTGTCGAAATGTTCAGGTTCGGCATCAATCTCAAGTTTTTCGCGGTTGTTTTTCAGCAATTTGAGCATTGTCACATTTGCGCCGGCGAGTTCGTGAAGTCCGAAGGGAAATTTGGCAAACAAAAACTGATAGTTGGCCGAAATAACCACCGGGTCAGCGATTTGGGGCGTGTGGCAGGCTTGACAAGTAATGTTGTCGTGCTGTTCATCGTATCGGCTGTTGAGCCATTCGTGGTAGGTGGCTTGCTCTACAAAGGTGTTTCCTGTCAGATTTCCTTGAAGGTCAACGGTGTTAGTAATCAGGGTGTGGCACCCGGCACAAAGCCCGGCATCGCTGATATGGCCTCCGAAAATGGGCGTTATGCCCACAAAGTTGTGCATCGGCGGGGCAAAGGCGAACTTGTAAGGTCCGTAGGCTACCCGTATGTAGTTGGTGTCGAAATTGAGTTGCCCAGAGTGCAAATCGCCCAAAAGTTCGGGCGCTTGCGCATGGCAAACCTGACAGGTCACGCCGTCAAGCCCGAGCGAGTCGGTGTATAGGTCAGAGAGCAGGTAAAAATCTTTTTTGTCGTGGAGTTTGGCTTGGTAGTGCCCGGCTGGGGCATGACAGGAAGTGCATTTATCCTGCAATTCCTTGCTGTGGCTGGGGTTGACCATGATTTCATGACTCACTTTGGCGCGCCAGAAAGGGTCCTTGGCGCTGTTGGCCATCATGGTGCTGCGCCAATCATCGTAGATATTCACGTCCTCGCCCGTAGAGGTAATGAACGCGCTCATGTTGGGGTCATGGCCGTGGCAGCCGCCGCAGGTTTTGGCTGTGGGGAAGAGGATGTTGGAATCAATGGGGAGGTTTGAATGGGTGAATGGGTGATTGGGTGATTGGGTGATTGGTGGACTGGTGGATTGGTGACTGGTGGAATGCTGATTGCTGAATGCAAGTTGTCGGAAATAGGCTATCTCCGCTTCACTATGAAATTTATTGGCTTGATTCTCAACTGGAAAAAAAGCGAGGGCGGCCACTAAGGGTGGCACAACAAGGGCGAGCAGGGTGAATTTTTTCATGACAAAGGAACTTCGAGTTCGGCTGCAAAAGTCCGAATATTCCTCGAAGCAGCAGGGGGATAAGTTTGCCATTGGGCGACACGGTGTGCCCCGGCCTGCATTACTGCACATTTTTGTTTTACCCTCAGACCTATAAGGTTTCCAAAAACCTTATAGGTCTCGCTTTCAGAAAATGTTCCGGATGTACCCCAGACCAGTTATCCAAGTGTCGGCGTAAAACTTAAAGGCACACCGCCTTGTTTCATATGCATAACTCAATTGGCGGCCCTAAATTCACTTTTTGAAAACTGGTGCAATTTTTGCCAAGTTTTATAAGCCCTGAGAAACTGCGTCCCACTAATCCATTTCCTTTTCACGCAACACGCATTTCAACATCATGGGCGAAATCTCATTCATTGGCCTACCCGAAGAAACACACCACTGCACCAGTCACCGCGATGGAGACTGGATCGTGTGGCGATGCCCGCATTGTGAACGTTACGAACGCCGCTACAACGGACGAACGGGCGAGATGAAGATCGCCCGAGGCGGTTCCGAAGCCCGGCACACAGGCATGAGTACTCAAGTCCAAAATATGCAAGCGCTCACACGGATACAGTCTTTGAACTGAGCGCCTTTTATTGCACTATCAGCAAGCGAGCTTCCCGGTAATATGATTGCTGCGGCTCGTCTCGGAGCATCATTGACACAACGAGGCGATATACCCCCTGTTCCAATGGGAGCGTGCGGACAGGCACGCGCAACAATTCTTGATCGGGGACGCAGTATTCCAATGCCTCCAGGGTTTTTGCGGGCTTTCTTTCCATGGATTTTGCCGAAAGGCTCACGCTGCAAGGCTTGCCATGAAAGTCGCCCAGCGTTTGCATCCGTATTCCAATTTGAAAGGGCTTCCCTTTTTTCAGGGCAATTTGATTCCCTTCTTTACCATCCATCAGCACCATAAAAGGTTCGGCTTCCAATCGCTCTGGAACGGGCGGCGGCTCGGCTTCAATAGGTTGGGAAGGCAGTGGTTTTGGAGCGGGCGTGCTAAAAATCTCCGGGAACAGCTTGCGCAACAAAGGTGAGCGCTCCTCTTTTTTCAGCGCCTCCTTGTTTTCAAGTATTTCTGGTGGAAAAGTTGGGGTTGCTTTATTCGCAGTAGTCGGTGGCAAGACTGCTGTGCCGATAAATTTAGCAATAAAATTACCTGTCTCGCCAAAGCGTTCTGCCTCGAACAAGCAACTTTCGCGTGTCGGCAAATGCTCAATAATTCCTTTGAGCGGCCCTTTTTCTTCAGTGCGGTAAAAATCGAGGCGGAACGAGACTTTGCTTTTCGATATGGCCTGTTCCTCCAATTCATGGCGTGGATTTTCCGCCTTTTTGCGGCAAGCGGCCAGTTCGTTTTCCAGCATTTTCACTTTTTCGAGCAAGCTTTCTTCCTGCTCTATGGCGCGGTCGAGCAGGCGCATGGCCTCCTCTTTGGTGCGTTTTTCTTTTGGTGTAGACATTATCTTCGGGATTGGTAGTAGTTAAAAAATGGGAAAGCCGCCCCGCCGAAACGGGCAGGGCGGCTTTTGAGGACTTTGGCACTGCTGCAAGATCAATGTTCTTGGTAGAAATTGATTTTGTTGAATTCTGCAAAAGCAGCGGTGAAGCAGGGAAGGCCAGACGGCATATCGTACAATTGAATGATAGCCACCACATCGTACAGGCCAGCAGGTATCGTGCCGCCAGGGATGCTGATGGTCGTTGACGCTGTACCCGGGAAATCAACTTTAGAAAGGCCTACCGGGATTCCAGAACCATAAGAAACCACTTTTGAGCCGATTGGGCCAATATTAAATTCCCCTATTCCGTACTGCTCAAAGTAAAGCTGGATACGCCACTCGAAGGCAGGGTTTATCGCATGGGCAAAGCTCCCATACACCCCCCATTCAAATTTGAATTTGATATCCTGGTCGGTCATGATGAGGTTATTGACGGCTAAATCGCCGGTCGGAGGGGTCAAGCCGCCTGGTCCAGCGGACTCTGTCAAAGTGGCTTGTTGCGCCAAGACAACTGAATTCCCTACCATGTCAAAAATGCCTGGAGCAAAGAGTTGTTCGGATTTAATTGGTACTGCCATGATAATAATGGTTGGAGGCTTGCGGCTTTGGCAACCCGTTCAGCGGGGGAAGCCCTTTTTTCCCCGTTGCTTTTCTGTGCAAACCCGTTCTCAAAGGTTGGGGCTTTTTTCGTGCTGAACGTGGGACAAAGGTGAGTGCCTTAAAATCAAGTATCGCTAAATGCACAGTCTCCCTTGGACAAAAAGACAGTCAAACTGCACTTAACAAACAAAAAAGCCGCCCCGGTACGGAGCGGCTTTTTATAGCCCAAATCATCTTGTGTGCACTTGAAAATCAGGCAGTAACAACAGAATTGAAATTGCCGAATGGTGTGGGGGCGTAGGCTTCTGCAGCCCAGTCGTTTTCCCATTTTTCGCCGTTGATGAGGAAACGGTATTCGTATGAACGTCCTTTTTCGAGTTCCACGGCGGTTTTGAAAGAGCCATCTTTTTGCTTGGCGAGCACTACACCGTTCTGCCAGTTGTTGAAATCGCCCAAAACGGCCACCGTTTCGGCATTCTCTACGGCTTCTTTTGGAAGCACAAAAGTCACTTTGGAAGTTTTTGCAACAGGTACTGCAACTTTTACTGGAGTCGCTTTTGCCACAGGTTCAACGACTTTTACTGCTTTTTCAGCCACAACAGGGGTAGCAGTTTTGGCAGTTTGTATCGTTTTTGCGGCTGCTTCTGGTGCAACGGCTTTCACAGTTTGGGCGGGTTTTGCGCTCACGGGAGTTTGAGCGGATTGTTTTTTCGATGCCATAAATACTGAATTATGATTTAAGGAAAAATGAAAATGCGGGGATTCGCTTAATGATTTCCGCCGCAAAGATGCGGCCTTTTGTTGAAATAGTTGTCATTTGCAGATTATTATTCTGTGAAAAGGGTGTTAATTTTTGATTTTCCAAATTAAAAATTTAAAAACGTTCAAAATTAACTTTTGGAGGAACGCCTGAGAATCGTTTTTTCTAAGGTGTAATTTCAAGCAGTGCCTTAGCGGTCTGACGACTCGAAGTCGCCTGTGGTACATTCTGCCTAAATTAGGCAAATTGATAATTTCTCCCTGCCGCTCCAGCCCGGCTGATTACCTTAGCCACAGGACACAATTTCGTGTTCTTTTACCTAAACCTATACCATTATGTCTAAACTTTCTATTTTGTTCGGTGCTCGGTGCTCGGTGCTCGGTGCTCGGTGCTCGCATTGCTATGCTTTGCCCTAATTGTCAGCCAACTTTCAGCGCAAACTGACGAGTGCGGCGTACCTGACATGACTTATTCGGAGTGGCAACTTTGATGAGCGGGTGCGTCAATCCTCAAGTAGCAGGTCTTTTTCGTTAACGGGCTTTCAATTGATACTGCTCGGGCATTCAAACCAACAGGCTCATCCCGAGGATCAATATTGATGACAGCGTTTGATGGGAATGTACTCGCGCACGAGATCGGCCATTATTTTGGCCTACTACATACCTGGCAAGGAGGCAAATTTCCAGGATTTCCTGCTATACCGGAATTTGCTCAGTATGTTCACCATCTACTTACACCAGAATTGTTTCCAGTAGTTCTGAGTACTGGCACATTTGGCTGTCATCAAACAGGCGACTACATTTGTTACACCCCGGCAGACCCGGGCAATTGTTGTGTCAGCCCCCCAGAATGTGAATACATAACTTGCCCAACAGGATTTACACATGACGTATTTGACCTCCCTTACCGTCCGGACAGAACCCTATTAATGGGTACAGGTGGTTGTAGAAATGGGTTTTCGCCGGGACAGAATCAGATTATGGTCGGAATGCTCACAGGGCACCCAGATTGGGCATTTTTATACGACGCAGAAGAGCCTACTTGTCAGATACTTCCTTATGATAGAGGTCTAGTAATAAGAAATTGTGAGGGTATATTCAAAGCAACGAATGACCCTGCTCCTCCCCAAACTCCAATGGAAGAAGTGGCACTTTCCTTGCAAAATGTAAGCAGTTTTTCCTGTGGGAATTCGACGGATGCCAATGGAATTTACAAGACTTTTTTATGTCTCAATAACCCACCGTATAATGGAACGGATTTACTTTCGCTCTTACCCGATGTGGAACATCTTTACCCCCTTAATGGTGTGACAACTTACGATTTGGTGCTTATAAGCAAGCATATACTCGCAGTTGAACAATTTGAAAACCCGTTTCAAATAATTGCTGCTGACGCAAACGGCAGTGGAAATATTTCCGCTTTCGATATTGTTGAACTTCGAAAACTAATTTTAGGGATTTATAATGAACTGCCAAACAACAGCAGCTGGCGGTATGTGCCTGAATATTGTTTCGAGGATAGTGCTTTTGTGGAAGAGTTTTATGATCCGAACAGCATGGTTGGTATCAATCCGTTCAATGCTCAATGGGACAATCCAGATGAACCAGGGACAAATATGCGTTCTTACGGAGGTGGGACAGTGCCTAACAGAACTTCTTGGTTGGACCATGTTTCTATCAACCCTTATAGCGCCACTGCTCAAATCAGCGCTATCCCCTGGTCTTTCATTGGTTTAAAGGTCGGTGATGTGAACTGTAGCGCAGATTTGCCCGATTTATCCCCCGAAGTCCCAGATAAAAGTTTTACAACTCTATCACACGCTGCATTAAGCACCAATCAGGTGTTTTACCTTGAAATAAAGGCCGTGGGAAATACGCCTGTCAGCGCCTGGCAGCTAGGGATTGATTTTGCGGAAGATACGCTCCAAATTCTGCAAATTCAATCGGGCGATTCTGGAGAAAACTTTACGCTTGACAATTTTGGGACGACAGGGGTTGCCGAAGGAAACCTTCGGGCTTTAAATTTTTCGGCAACTGGAACAGGAACAAACCTGAATAATAAAACCATATTTAAACTTAGGATGAAAGCTTTGCAGCCCGTCTCCAATATTGGCCAAAGGTTTCGGTTGAAAAATGCAGTTTTGTCAGATAAATTTTATTCCGATGAAGGTGTCGAAATAGAAAACATTGCATTGCAGCTGGCAGTGGAAACGGGATCGGGCCTTACAGGAGGAGGGGGTATAGGGCCAGGGCAAAAGGGCAGTGCATTGGCTGATTACAGCCTCTCTGTTTACCCCGTTCCTTTTAGTTCTGAAGTCATGTTTGATTTCGATTTGCCCAACGACGATCAGGTAAAGGTTTCAATATTTGATAGTTTTGGCCGATTGGCGGCAGAGAGAAGCGAAGCCTTATCAAAAGGCCCGAATTCGATAAGACTGGACAATTTATCCAATCAAGCCTCAGGTCTTTATTGGTATTCATTTGAGAGTGGAGGACATACTTTTTTTGGAAAAATTGTCAAAAACTAACACCATATTTCTCACGATCCCGCAGGAACATTGTTTAGTCCCTGCGGGATTTTACATTCCAAATGCTATGCTCATGAAAAAACTGTTTATTCTCGCAATATTATCTCAAGGGTTTTGTCTTTTTTCTCAAAACATACTCTTTGTCAACCACAATGTGCAAGGTGGCCTACAAACTGGCAATAGCTGGAGTGATGATTGTACGTTCTTAAAAAACTCAGTTTTTGTAGGTAATGGTGGTGCCTTGTTTGTAACCAATTCGGAATACACAAATTATTAGAAATTGCCTTTTTGAAAAGGATTCATCCAAGTTCTCCTGGGGTGGCGGGCTTTATTATGATGACATAGGGGAAAGTCAGCTAATTATTGAAGCGTGTAATTTTAAAGAAAACTATGCTACAGAAGCTGCTTCAATTTGTACTGAAAAAAAAGTACTTAGTACTCCTTTCTTCATAGAAATTATTGCTTGCAATTTTGAAAACAACAAGGCTACGATTGGTTTTGGAGGGGCAATTTGGCTGATTGATGGAGGTAATAAAACTATCCGGTTTTTCAACTGCAATTTTTTAAACAACCGTTCAGGTTCATCTGCCACAGCTATCATGGTTAATGGTACAGTATTAACCACTACCTTAGACCAATGTGCATTCATTGGCAATGTTGGGATAACACCCAACCCAAATGGCACAAAGTATGCTGTGAGGCAAGGCGGCGCGAAGGTCGAAACTAAAATCACAAACTGCCTTTTTGCTGGAAATGAATCTGCCTTAGGCTTGTTTTCACCTCAAAATGCAGAAGCAACTTATCATATCACAAACTGTACATTTTTTCTAGAATGGTAAATACGTAATTGATAAATCAAACTATCCGTTTGGAACTGGTTACAATAATTGCTACATCATGAACTCCATATTTGAGGATGATGCTACCTATGACAGGATGTTTTCAGACAACAGCCTTACTTCTGCGAGCATGGATGGGTATTACATAGATTATTCTTTTGTAAGTTTGGATGACAATGTGACGCCAGCTGGCCCTTTTGGTGCGCATACCGTTTTTAAGGCTACACCTTTTTTTGTAGATACTGCAAACAACGATTTCCGCCTTCTCCCCTGCTCCCCCGCAGTGAACGCAGGTAATAACCTCATAGTAGATACTATGGGCATCCTCACCGACCTCGACAGCAACCCCCGTGTCCGTTTCGGCACCGTAGACATCGGCGCTTACGAAACCCAGGACTCCTGCTTTGTCAGCAGCAGCAAGGAGCCGCCTAAAATGAGTATGTCGGCCATGCTCTCGCCCAACCCTGCAAGTCCAGGCAGCCTTTTGGAAGTTCAAGTGACCGGGCTGGAAGATCAAAAGGCAGACTGGGTTGTCCGGGATGCCTATGGAAGGGCGATTTCTGCTGGCCGGGATGTAAATCGGCATTTTTCGATAATTGCCCCAGCATTTTCCGGCATCTATTTTCTCGAAATTCGCGCTGGTCATCGCGTTGTTTGGTTGAAATTCGTGAGGGCTTAAGGAGGTGACACCTCCTAAAAAAACAAATACCTACTCTACTCATGAAAAAAATATTCATACTCTCAGTTTTGCTTCAAAGCCTCGGCCTTTCTGCCCAAACCACGATTTACGTCAACCAAAATGTACAGAGCGGCCAACAAAACGGCAGCTCATGGGCTGATGCATTCCCGGATTTACAGCAGGCATTGTCAGCCTCTATAGATGGCAACGAAATTTGGGTAGCCACTGGCACGTACTACCCAACATCTGGCACAGACCGCTCGATTTTGAAGATAACGCACCATACTGACCCACCAAGAACGATCGAGAATGGCGGGCGACCTCCGGCATGGACGAGCGACGGTTCATGACCTTATTGCCTCTATTTGAAGCGGCATACGTATCTGTGCATGGCCGCCGCATAGAACAAAGGGTGGCAGATAGCCCAGAAGAACTGCGGTTGATATCTTGTAAGTCCTTGTTATTCTTCACGTTATTCAGTTTAAAATCTGGGTTGACCTACGATATTTTGGGATTTGTGTTCCAGTTGGATGTTTCTAATGCCAAGCGTAACCAGGTACTTGGGTTGGAGGTTTTGAAGCGAGTCCTTGGGGACGCGAACCTCTTGCCCAAAAGAGAATTTACTTCCCCGGAGGAGTTCGGGGCATATTTCAGCGCACACAAGTCGGTCATTCTGGACGGTACTGAGCAACTGATACAACCCCCCGGGGATTATGAAGAGCAAAAGGCGTTCTACAGTGGCAAAAAAAATCGCACACTGCCAAAACACTGATTATCAGCACTCCAGACCGCCGAATCCATTTTTTGAGTGCTGTTTACGTTGGCAAAATCCATGACTACAGCATTCTCAAAGTCGAATTCCCACCCGAAAGCGACTGGTTTGAAGATTTGGAAGTCAGGCTGGACTTAGGTTATCAAGGTTTCGACAAGGAGTACAAGTGCAAAAAACTGTTCATTCCGCACAAAAAATCGAAAAAATCAGAGTTGACAGACAATCAAAAAGCCGAAAACAAGAATATTTCAAGTGAGCGCATCAAGGTAGAACACAGTATCGGAGGGATGAAAAGGTATCGAATCTTGTCAGAACGCCTCCGTATACATGATTTCGACCTTTACAACGACATTCTGAACGTCTGTGCCGGCCCCTGGAATTTCTATTTAGAGCCTAATTGATTGATTTACAACACCGCAACATGTCTAAAGATTATTTTGGACAACGTTTGTATACTTTTTAGTATAAATTAATTTATACTTTTTAGTACAAATTAAAAATAAGTCTGTACATTTGTGCCAATGTCGCTGACTTAGCGATTTTGACGACGGTACTGTAGTAGATTCCCTGTATTATACAGAAAGTTAATGTCCAATGTCCAACAAGGAATGTCCCATTTCCAAGTGTTAAGCGTACACCTCATTCACCCGATAAACCTAGGAAAACGTTGTATTTGGCTCATTCTATGGTATGACCAAGCGTTCCGCCTACTTGGACATTGGGCGTTCCTTGTTGGAAATTGGACATTTTTGGATTTGAGACATGCTCGGCATTACCGTCGTCAGAATCGCTAAGTCAACGACATTGACATTTGTGCGGCTTTGTTGCATGAACATTTTTCCTTTGGCAAAAGATGTTTTTCGAGGGCCAAAATTTTTAATAAAAGCTTCTTTTTTGAGATATATATGACGAAAAATAAAAACGGAATAAAAAATGTTCATGCAACAAAGCCCATTTGTGCCGAAGTTTTATTTCAATCGCTATAAAATTGATTAAAGAATCATGAAAATAACAGCACAGGACGAGTATGGTTTAAGAATATTGGTGCGCATTGCAAAGTGTAAGGATAAGACTGGCTTAAGTATCCCTCAGCTTAGTGAAGCGGAAGGGCTATCACAACCCAATGTTTCCAAATTGACCCGAATACTTCGTATGGAGGGCTTGATTAACAGTACCAAAGGACATGTTGGAGGATACGTACTTGCCAGGCCTGCTGCCGATATTACGGTGAACGATGTTTTGAAAGCTTTAGGTAGACGTTTGTTTGATGAAGAATTTTGTGCCAATCATGTGGGAGTGCTAAAACTGTGCACTAATTCTGTTGATTGTTCTATTCGTTCACTTTGGACAATGGTGCAATCTACTATTGACAACCTTTTGGACAAGATAACAATTGCAGATTTATCGACGAATAGTGAAAAGGAAGCTGCATCTACTTTCCAAGGTTTCCTTGAATAAAATGCCAATTAAAAAGAATAAAAACAGATTGTTAATAATTTAATACCTAAACAAAATGATAACAGTTTCAGAAAATGCAAAACAACACGCGTTAAGTTTAATAACAAACGAAAATAGCCGCGAAGGAACATTTATTCGCGTAGGTGTTGAGGGCGGTGGTTGTTCAGGTCTTACCTACAAACTCGTGTTTGATAATGTTATTAAAGAAAGCGATCAAGTTTTTGAAGACAAATGACTAAGTTATTGGTGCCGCGTTCCTAAAGATTGCCGTTGACAAAAAAAGATTTTTTTATTTAATAGGTACAGAGCTGGATTATGTGGGAGGCTTAAACGGAAAAGGCTTTGTATTTGTCAATCCGAACGCAAGTAGAACTTGTGGTTGTGGAGAATCATTTGGCGTCTAAAATAGTTCAAAGTTCGAAGGTTAAAAGAGTTTACTTGTTTTTTACAAAACTTTTAACTTTCCAACAATATGACAATAGTAAAAAAATGGCTATCAAGATTACGGAAGAGTGTATTAATTGTGGCGCTTGCGAACCTGAATGCCCTAATAATGCCATCTACGAAGGAGGCGTTGAATGGCGTTTTTCTGATGGAACAACTATAAAAGGAATATTTACCTCAAAAAGCGGATTGACTGCAGATGCAGATACACCGGAAGTACCTTTATCCATGGATGTCTATTACATAGTAGCCGATAAATGCACTGAGTGTGTTGGTTTTCATGATGAACCCCAATGTGCCGCCGTTTGCCCAGTAGACTGTTGTGTGGATGATGAAAACTGGCGCGAAAGCAAAGAAGAATTATTGGCAAAAAAAGACACATTGCATTTAATAATGCAGGATTGACCAATCAACAGTTTACCAGTTTAATGGTATTGACACTTAAATAGCATGAACGAGATTTTAGAAGAAAAAATCAGCACAGAATACAAATACGGTTTTGTTACTGATATTGAAGCTGACAACGCACCGAAAGGTTTGAATGAAGATATCATTCGTTTTATTTCTGCAAAAAAAAACGAACCCGAATGGATGTTAAACTATCGCTTAAAGGCTTTCCGCCATTGGTTAACAATAGAAGAGCCAAAATGGGCGCATGTTTCTTACCAAAAACCAGACTATCAGGATATCATTTATTACTCGGCCCCAAAGCCAAAAGTTGTATTGGGTAGTTTAGATGAAGTGGATCCTGAATTATTAAAAACATTTCAAAAGCTTGGTCTTTCTATCTTAGAGCAAGAACGGCTTACGGGCGTGGAAAGTAGAATAGCCTTGGATATTATTGTGGACAGCGTTTCCGTGTCAACAACATATAAAGCAACCTTAGCTGAAAAAGGAATTATTTTTTGTTCGTTTGGCGAAGCAATTCAAGAACATCCTGAATTAGTACAAAAATATATGAGCACTGTTGTGCCATATACCGATAATTTTTATGCGGCACTGAACTCCGCTGTTTTCACAGATGGCTCGTTTTGTTATATACCAAAAGGCGTTCGTTGTCCGATGGAACTTTCAACTTATTTCAGAATAGAAGCGGCTGGAACAGGTCAGTTTGAACGCACTTTAATTATTGCCGATGAAGGTTCGTATGTGAGTTACCTCGAAGGCTGCACTGCGCCAATGCGTGATGAAAATCAATTACACGCAGCCGTTGTAGAACTTGTAGCACATAAAGATGCACAAATAAAATACAGCACCGTCCAAAACTGGTATCCAGGCGATAAAGATGGTAAAGGCGGCATTTTCAATTTTGTGACCAAGCGTGGTATTTGTCTGGAAGAAAATTCTAAAATCTCCTGGACACAGGTAGAAACAGGTTCTGCAATTACCTGGAAATATCCATCGGTAATTTTAAAAGGCAATAATTCGGTTGGTGAATTTTATTCTGTAGCGATTACAAATAACTATCAGCAAGCCGATACAGGAACAAAAATGATCCATATCGGAAAAAATACCAAAAGCACTATTATATCAAAAGGTATTTCAGCAGGCTTTAGCAACAATAGTTACAGAGGTTTGGTACGTATTTCAAAAGGCGCAACCAACGCACGTAATTTTTCGCAATGCGATAGTTTATTGATGAGTGATAAATGTGGGGCACATACATTTCCATACATCGAAATAAAAGACAAGTCAGCCATTGTAGAGCACGAAGCAACAACTTCAAAAATTGGTGAAGACCAATTATTTTATTGTAAACAACGTGGCATTGACAATGAAAAAGCAATCGGTTTAATTGTAAACGGCTATTGTAAAGATGTATTAAGTCAATTACCAATGGAGTTTGCTGTTGAAGCACAAAAGTTGTTGGCGGTTTCGCTGGAGGGCTCAGTAGGATAAAAATAAATAATCATTGAATAGTTATTCTGACACCGTTCCTAACGTTCATAAACCATAATTCATAATTCAAAAAATGCTATCAATTAAAAATTTACATGCGTCAATTGACGGGAAAGAAATTCTGAGAGGAATTAACTTGGAGGTAAAAGCCGGAGAAGTACACGCTATTATGGGTCCTAACGGTTCGGGAAAAAGCACTTTGTCAGCAGTGCTTGTAGGGCGTTCAGAATATGAAGTTACGGAAGGGGAAGTAACCTATAATGGTAAAAATTTATTGGAACTATCACCTGAAAACAGGGCCAGAGAAGGTGTGTTTCTCGCGTTTCAGTATCCGGTTGAAATTCCGGGAGTAAGCAATGTTAATTTTTTGAAAACCGCTATCAACGAAATCCGTGCTTACAAAGGTTTGGGACCAATGGCAGCAAAAGATTTTTTAATGATGTTGAAAGAAAAGCAAAAGTTAGTTGAGCTGGATGGTAAACTTGCCAATCGCTCGGTGAATGAAGGTTTTAGCGGTGGTGAAAAAAAACGTAATGAAATATTTCAGATGGCAATGTTGGAACCGAAACTTGCCATACTTGATGAAACCGATAGTGGGCTTGATATTGATGCCTTGCGCATTGTTGCCAACGGAGTAAATAAATTAAAATCGAAAGATAACGCAACCATTATTATCACACACTATCAACGGTTGTTGGAATATATTATACCTGATTTTGTTCACGTATTATACAACGGGAAAATTGTAAAGTCAGGATCAAAAGAATTGGCTTTAGAGTTGGAAGAAAAAGGATATGATTTCATTAAAGAAGAAGCAGAAGCTTAATTTATTACAACGCCATTGCAAACGAAACGCAGTGATTGAAGCAATCCCATGTTTGTGGGGAATGAGATTGATAAGTTTATTCTGAACCAGCCGAAGTGGGTGTAAAAACTCCCTCGCAATAACGAAAGAACAAAATGGAAACAGTTGTTAAAACAAGTACCATAAAAGATAAATTGATTTTTGAATTTGAGACGTCAAAATTATTTTTATTTGGCAATACACAACTTCGTGATAAAGCTATGGAAAGCTTTTACAAACAAGGTATTCCAAACTATAAGCACGAAGAATATAAATATACCCGTGTGGATGTGATGCTGAAAGGGGAATTTTATTTTTCGGCAAATAAAAACTGTAGCGATGAGCAAATTGAACACCTAAAATTTTTAAAAGATGCATATATTGTAATTGTTGAGAACGGTGTTTTTGTTGAAGGATTATCAAACTTACAGAACCTCCCAAAAGGGTTGACAGTATGTAGTTTAGTGGATGCAGCAAAAAGCAATTCACCTGTTTTTGAAAAACATTATGCACAATATGCTGATGTAAATGCTGATCCATTTATTGCATTAAATACTGCAATGACTAAAGATGGCGTATTTATTCATATTGAAAAAAATACGATAATTGAAAAACCTATACACATCATTCATGTTGCAACAGCCTTCCAAAATACAATTATTCATCCACGCAATTTAATTATTGTTGATGAAAATGCGCAAGCAAAAATTATTGAATCGTTTGAAACACTTGATTCTACCGCAAAAATATTCAACAACGCATTAACAGAAATTGTAATTAATGAACGTGCTGTTGTTGATCATTATAAAATTCAAGATGAAAATGAGTTGGGTTACTTAGTGAATACCACACAAGTAATTCAAAAGAAACAAAGCGTATTTTCTATCCACACATTTACGTTGAGTGGTTCGTTAGTTCGAAATAATTTGACTTTAGTGTTGGATGATGAACATATCGAATCGCATTTGAACGGATTGTATTTAACTTCCGGAAATCAAGTTGTTGACAACCACACTGTGGTAGATCACCGCAAGCCAAATTGCAATAGTAACGAGCTTTACAAAGGTGTTATTGATGGGAAGTCAACGGCTACCTTTAATGGAAAAATATTTGTAAGAAAAGATGCGCAAAAAACAAATGCGTTTCAATCAAACAAAAATATTTTACTGAGTGAAGCCGGAACAATCAATACAAAACCGCAATTAGAAATTTATGCCGATGATGTAAAATGTTCGCATGGTACATCAACAGGTAAGTTGGATGAAGACAAAATATTTTACCTCCGTGCCCGTGGATTAAGCTTGGAAAGTGCTAAAAAACTATTGATGCACGCATTTGCTTCGGAAGTTGTAAATACCATAAAAATTGAGCCTTTGCACGAATACATTGAAGGGAAGATTTTTAAAACATTTGAATAATGGCAATAGAAACAATCACAAAAAACGGCACACTCAATATTCAAAAACTCCGCCAGGACTTTCCTATCCTTTCCAAAAAGGTAAATGGAAAACCTCTGGTGTATTTGGATAATGGTGCAACCACACAAAAGCCTAAACAGGTAATTGATGCCATTAGCAATTATTATCAAACACAAAATGCTAATATACACCGTGGGGTACATCAATTAAGCGTAGAGATAACAGTTGCTTATGAGAATGCCCGTACTACTGTTCAAAAACATTTGAATGCAGCCTTTTCGAAAGAAATTATTTTTACCAGTGGCACAACCGAAAGTATCAACTTAGTAGCAAATTCGTTTGGAAAAAAATATATAAAAGAAGGTGATGAAATCATAATTAGCGAAATGGAGCATCATAGCAATATACTTCCATGGCAGATACTTTG